>OUNM010354266.1_pt1 | contig 89980 bp, 73 predicted proteins | sample 1769961 | NCBI WGS metagenome assembly OUNM01 (sample SAMEA3914820, study PRJEB12502) | metagenome | biome: forest; material: soil | place: USA | collected 2012-03-12 | depth 0.3 m
CTTCGGCGAGAAGGATTCGCATGCCGTGTACTACCTGCACCAGCAGGGCGTCACGCGCCTGGACGTCGTCAACTACATCGCCCACGGCATCAAGAAGTCGGATCCGCCGGAGCCGCCCAAGTCGGGCAGCGGCGAGTCGGGCGGCAACACCGAGTCCGAGAAGGACGAGGCGGGCGGCGAGGGCAAGGGCTCCCCGCTCGACCAGTTCACGCAGAACCTCAACCAGATGGCCAAGGACGGCAAGATCGATCCGCTGATCGGCCGCGAGTACGAGGTGGAGCGCGTCATCCAGGTGCTGTGCCGCCGGCGCAAGAACAATCCGCTGCTGGTGGGCGAAGCCGGCGTGGGCAAGACCGCCATCGCCGAAGGCCTGGCGTGGCGCATCACGCAGTCGGACGTGCCCGAGGTGCTGTCCGACGCGGTCGTCTACTCGCTGGACATGGGCGCGCTGCTGGCGGGCACCAAGTACCGCGGTGATTTCGAGCAGCGCCTGAAGGGCGTGCTCAAGCAGCTGCGCGACCAGCCGCGCGCCATCCTGTTCATCGACGAGATCCACACCCTCATCGGCGCCGGCGCGGCGTCGGGCGGCACGCTGGACGCGTCCAACCTGCTCAAGCCGGCGCTGTCCAACGGCACGATGAAGTGCATCGGCGCCACCACGTTCAGCGAGTACCGTGGCATCTTCGAGAAGGACGCGGCGCTGTCGCGGCGCTTCCAGAAGGTGGACGTGAACGAGCCCACCGTGGAGCAGACCGTGGAGATCCTGAAGGGGCTGAAGAGCCGCTTCGAGGAGCACCACAGCGTCAAGTACGCGATCGGCGCGCTGCAGGCGGCCGCCGAGCTGTCCGCCAAGTACATCAACGACCGCCACCTGCCGGACAAGGCCATCGACGTGATCGACGAGGCCGGTGCCGCGCAGCGCATCCTGCCCAAGTCGCGGCAGAAGAAGACCATCACGCGCAACGAGGTCGAGGAGATCGTCGCCAAGATCGCCCGCATCCCGCCCGCCAGCGTCAGCACGGACGACCGCGACCGCCTGAAGACGCTGGACCGCGACCTGAAGAGCGTGGTGTTCGGCCAGGAGCCGGCCATCGACGCACTGGCCGCGGCCATCAAGATGGCGCGCTCGGGCCTGGGCAAGCCGGACAAGCCGATCGGCTCGTTCCTGTTCTCCGGCCCCACCGGCGTCGGCAAGACGGAAGTGGCCAAGCAGCTGGCGCTGATCCTGGGCATCGACCTGATCCGATTCGACATGTCCGAGTACATGGAGCGCCACGCCGTGTCGCGCCTGATCGGTGCCCCCCCGGGGTATGTCGGCTTCGACCAGGGCGGCCTGCTCACCGAGCAGATCACCAAGAAGCCGCACTGCGTGCTGCTGCTGGACGAGATCGAGAAGGCTCACCCCGATGTCTTCAACGTGCTGCTGCAGGTCATGGACCACGGCTCGCTGACGGACAACAACGGGCGCAAGGCCGACTTCCGCAACGTGATCATCATCATGACCACCAACGCGGGCGCGGAGACGATGAACAAGGCCACCATCGGCTTCACCACGGTGCGCCAGCAGGGCGACGAGATGGGCGACATCAAGCGCCTGTTCACGCCGGAGTTCCGCAACCGGCTGGACGCCATCGTCAACTTCCGCGCGCTGGACGAAGTCATCATCATGCGCGTCGTCGACAAGTTCCTGCTGCAGCTGGAAGGCCAGCTGTCCGAGAAGAAAGTGGACGCCACGTTCTCGGACAACCTGCGCAAGCTGCTCGCCAAGAAGGGCTTCGACCCGCTGATGGGCGCGCGCCCGATGCAGCGCCTGATCCAGGACACCATCCGCAAGGCGCTGGCCGACGAACTGCTGTTCGGCCGCCTGGTGGACGGCGGCCGGCTCAGCGTGGACGTGGACGACAAGGGCGAGGTGGCCCTGGACATCCAGCCGTCCGGCAAGAGCGGCGACAAGCCGAAGGCGGAGGCCGCGGCGATCTGATCGCTCCACGCCCTCCAAGGCGTTCCCGACATGACAGGCCTGCGATGCGTCGCAGGCCTGTTTTTTTTCATGCTCGCGATGCTCAGGTGTTCATGCGGGAATGGGATAGCACGCACGTGCCGGCGTGGCGCACACTGCGGCGCGCCAAACGATACCCAACCCCCGGAGACACGCCATGGCCCTGCTCGACACGCTGCGCACCGACCCCACGTTCCACCCCTCGCCGCGCCTCGCGATGGGGGGCGAACCCGAGAAGCTGGCCTACGTGGCCCTGTTGTCCCCCGACGCGTCCCGCCCCGACGCGCTGGCCGTGGTGGACACGGACCCGGCGTCGCCCGCCTACGGCCAGGTGGTGCACCGCCTGGACATGCCCCACCGCGGCGACGAGTTCCACCATTTCGGCTGGAACGCCTGCAGCTCGGCGCTGTCGCCGATGTCGGGCCATGCCTTCGTCAAGCGGCGCTACCTGGTGATCCCGGGTATCCGCAGCTCGCGCATCTACGTCGTCGACACCGGGCCGGACCCGGCGCACCCGACGATCGCGCGCATCATCGAGCCCGACGAGATCCTGGCCCGCACCGGCTACTCGCGCCCGCACACCGTGCATTGCGGCCCGGAGGGCATCTACATCAGCACGCTGGGCGGCGGCGGCAAGGACGGCACGGAAGGCCCCGCGGGCGTCTTCCTGATGGACTGCGAGACCTTCGACGTGCTGGGCCGCTGGGAGATCGAGCGCGGCCCGCAGGAGCTGCACTACGACTTCTGGTGGAACCTGCCGCGCGACTACATGGTGTCCAGCGAATGGGGCAAGCCGCCCCAGTTCGAAGGCGGCCTGGTGCCGGAGGACCTGCTGGCCAACAGGTACGGCCACCGGCTGCACTTCTGGGACTTGCGCGGCCGCCGCCACTTGCAGACGATCGACCTGGGCGCCCACCACCAGATGCCGCTGGAGGTACGTCCGGCACACGACCCGGCCAAGGAATACGGCTTCGTGGGCGTGGTGGTGGACACCACCAACCTCGAGGCCTCGATCTGGACCTGGTACCGCGAGGGGTCGAAGTTCCACGCGGAGAAGGTGATCCGCATCCCCGCCGAGCCGGCCGACGCCGCCGACCTGCCGCCGCTGCTGCAGGGCTTCGGCGCCGTGCCGCCGCTGGTGAGCGACATCGACCTGTCGCTGGACGACCGCTTCCTGTATGTCGCCTGCTGGGGCACCGGCGAGCTGCGGCAGTACGACGTGAGCGATCCGCTGCACCCGAAGCTCGCGGGCAGCGTGCGCGTGGGCGGTGCGGCGAAGCACACGCCGCATCCGAACGGCCGGCCGTTCGCCGGCGGCCCGCAGATGACGGAGATCAGCCGCGATGGCAAGCGCGTGTACTTCACCAACTCGCTGTACAGCGCCTGGGACAAGCAGTTCTACCCCGCGGGCGTGCCCGGCCAGCTGCTGCTGGCGCACGTGGGACCGAATGGGGGCCTGACCCTCGACGAGAAGTTCACCGTCGACTTCGGGCCCGACTTCGGCGCGCACCAGGTGCGCCTGCAGGGCGGGGACTGCTCGACGGATTCCTACTGCTACCCGTCGGCGTGACCGCCTTCGCGGCGACCGACGCCGCGCTGTGGGCCACGGTGGTGGCCCTGGGCGCGCTGCACGGCCTGAACCCCGCCATGGGCTGGCCCCTGGCGGTGGCGCGCGGGCTGGAGCGCCGTCGCGCGGGCGCGCTGGTGGCCACCTGGGCGCCGCTGGGCGCCGGGCACCTGGCCGCGATGGCCGTGGTGCTGGTGCCCTTCGCCGCGCTGGCGTGGCTGGCGGCCTGGACGCCGGCGATCCGCATCGGGGCGGGCGTGGTCGTGGCCGCATTCGGCGTGTCCCGCTGGTTCGGCCGGCGCCACCCGCGCTGGCTGGCGCGCGTGCGGCCGACGCAGATCGCGTGGTGGTCCTTCCTCATGGCCACGGCGCATGGGGCCGCCTTGATGCTGGTGCCGGTACTGCTGGGGCTGTGCGCGGCGCCTCAGGCGCCTGCCGCGTCGGCTTTGCCCACCTTGGGTGACGGACATGCCGCGTTGATGGTGCTGATGGCGCGCGGGCTGGACGTGGCGGTGCGCGTGAGCCTGGTCCACACCGCCGCCATGCTCGCCACCGGCCTGGGCTGCGCGGTGGCGGTGTACCGCTGGCTGGGGCTGCAGGCGTTGCGCGGGGCGTGGCTGGACCTGGAGCGGGTCTGGTCCGGCGCGCTGGTGGTGTCGGGCGTGGCGGCCGTGGTGCTGGCCTGGCCGACGTGACCCGGTGCCGCCGCGCCGGCCTCACGCCGCGCGGTCGTCCCCGATCTGCCGGATGGGCGTGACCACCGCGCCCACCAGCACGATGGCCAGCAGGGCCAGGCCGCTGGCGGTGAACAGCGCGGCTGGCGCCAGCAGCCGCAACGCGAGGCCGGCCACGGCGGAGGCCAGGGGCGCCAGGCCCAGCAGCAGCAACATGAACAGGCTCATCGTGCGTCCCAGCCGCTGCGGCGGCACGCGGCGCTGCAGCCACGCCACCACGGCCACCTGCACGAATCCGCCCAGCGCGCCCAGCGGGGCCAGCAACAGCAGGCCCTGCCACAGCGCGTGGACGTGGCCGAACAGCACGAAAGCCGCGCCCGAGGTGGCGTCGATGACCAGCAGCGTCCACCCGAGCGTGCCCAGGCGCCAGTGCGGCCGCGCGGCGGCCAACGCCATGCCGGCCAGCACGCCCAGGCCGTGCCCGGTGAGCAGCAGGCCGAAGGCGGCCGCGCCCTGCGGCATGCCGGCGGCCAGCACGGGCAGGGCCACCTGGATCGGCCCGCCGACGAAGAAGGCGACGGCGGCGACATAAAGCAGCAGGGTGCGCAGCGGCACGTCCTGCCACAGCGCGCGCAGCGAAGCCGCGATGTCGGCGCCCAGGGACGGGCGCGGGTGTGGGGCCACCGTGGCGCCGGCAGCGGCCGCGGGGTCCGCGGCGGTGGCGGTGGCGGTGGCTGTGACGAGCCCGCGCGGCAGCCGCGCCACCGTCCAGGCGGAGAACGCAAAACTGGCGGCGTCCAGGGTGAAGGCGAGCACCACCCCGCGCGTCGCACCCTGGCCCGTGGCGCCCAGCGTGGCGATGGCCACGCCGGCCAGCGCCGGGCCCACCAGCATCCCGACTTGCCGCACCGCCATCACCAGCCCGTTCGCGGCCACCAGCTGCGGCCCGGGCACCACCTGCGGCAGCAGCGCGCTGCCCGCGGGATGGCCGAACGCGGTGACGATGCCGATGGCCGCCGACAACGCCAGCAACAGCGGGAACGACAGCACGCCGGCCGCCGCGCCGCCCGCCATCAAGGCGACCAGCACGGCACTGGCCAGCCGCGACTGCCACAGCACGGTGCGGGGCGAGCCGCGGTCCACCATCGCACCCCCCACCAGCAGCAGGGCGGCGCGCGGCAGCCCTGCGGCGGCCACCACCGCGCCCAGGGCAAGCGGGTCGCGGGTGGCCTGCAGGACGGCCCAGGGCAGGGCGACGAGCGTGAACTGGTCGCCCAGCATCGACAGGCCGCTGCCGGCCAGAAGCCAGCGGAAATCGCGATGGGCAAGCACGCTGGCCCGGGGCGTGGCCGGGGCGGTCATCGTGCGCCCTCCGCACACGGCGAGTCCGGCGCGTCCGGCGCGTCCGCAGCCGGTCGCACCGCGGCCAGCGCCTCGTCCATGTAGCGCACCAGCGCCGGCGTCAGCCCGGTGGCCTGTTGCCAACCCCGCTCGCGCGCCAGCATCTGGCGCCCCTTGTCGCGCAGGGCCGCGTCGTCGGGGAACCGCGCACCGATGGCCAGCAGCCGGCGCGCCAGCGCTGCCACGGCCGGTGCGCCGGGCTCCTCGCGGCGCTGGTGGGCGGCGCGCAGGCCGGCCAGGATGGCCTCCAGCTCCTCGCGCACGCGCGCCAGGCCCTCGGGGCCCATGGCGTCCTGCATGGCGCGCATGCGGTCGATCTCCTCGTCGCTGAAATGGCGCTCGCAGGCACGCATCAGGCTCACCAGCACCAGCAGCTGGTCGGTGAGGCCGGGGCCGCCGTCGCGGGCGCGCTGCTCCACGCGGCGCAGCATCTCGAGCAGGCGTTGCTGGCGCTGCAGCTGCATCTCCGCGCGGGCCACCTGGCGCGCCAGCACGTCGGCCAGCGGGGGCGCGTCGGGGCCGCAGAGCGGTGCGATGTCCTTCAGCGCGAGGCCCATCTGCTGGTAGGCCACGATGCGATGCAGGCGGGCGACGTCGTCGTCCGTGTAATGCCGGTAGCCGCTGCCGGAGCGGTGGGAGGGCACCAGGAGGCCGAGGGCCTCGTAGTGGTGCAGGGCGTGGACGGTGAGTCCGCTGAGCTGGGCGAGTTCGCCGACGGTGTAGGTCATGGGCGCGATCGTCGAGCCTCACGTGGCGTGAGGGTCAAGGGGCACCCGGATCCTGCCGGAAGTAGTCGGCCAGCAGCCCATACAACGCGGGCATCTCGCGCCGGAACTCGGTGGGCGTGACGAAGAAGGCTTCCACCGCCACCGCGAAGAACTCCTCCACCGCCTCGGCGCCGTACGGGTCCACCACGGTGTCGTGGCCGGCGTCCACGCGCTCGCAGAACGCCTCCCAGGCGGTGTCCAGCACCTCGATCCAGTGGTCGCGGGCCTCGGGGGTGGGCAGGGGCGGCACGCCGTCGGCGCCACCGGCGGCCATGTCGATCACGTGGGCGAACTCGTGGATCACCACGTTGTAGCCCCAGTCCGCGCCGGCGGCGGCGTCGGCCACGTCGGCCCAGCTGAGCATCACGGGGCCGCCTTCCATGGCCTCGCCCGTGAGCTCCTCGTCGTATTCGTGGACGATGCCATCCTCGTCCTCCACGCGGCGCCGCGCCACCACCTGGTCGCGGTGCATGACGATGCCCACGAAGCCGGCATAGGGGGCCAGGCCGAGGCGCAGGACCGGCAAGCAGGCCTGCGCGGCCACGATCACGGCCATCTCGTCGGTGATCTCGAGGCCGCCGGCGCCGTGGAACTGCTTCTGGTCCAGGAACAGGCTGCACAGGCGGCGCAGCTCGGCGCGGTCGGCCTCGTCCAGCCGGTGCAGGAACGGCAGGTGGGCCAGCGTGCCCTGCCAGAGGTCGTCGGGGATGGCGCGGCGGGCGAGGGCGCGTTGCTCGCGCCAGCCGCGCAGGCGGTTCAGCAGGCCCATCGTGGTGGTGGTGGAGAGTGCGGTGCGGACGTCAGCGCGCGTCGGCCGGTGCCAGGCGCGTGAAGCCGCTGGCGGTCCAGCGCAGCACCTCGGCGCGGGCTGCACCGTGGCCGGCGTGGCCCTCGGCGTCAGGGTCGAGGTGCCAGTCGCTCAGCACGTTGCGCGTGCCGCCGCCGAAGGGCTGCGTGGCGGGGCGGTGCGTGTGGCCGTGCACCAGCGTGTCGGCGCCGACGGCCTGCATCGCCGCGCGCGCCGCGCCTTCATCGACGTCGGCCAGCGTGACCGGCGCCATCTGGTGGGCCTTGCTGGCCGCGCGCATCTGGGCGCCCAGCGCCAGCCGTTCTTCCAGGGGCTTGGCCAGCAGGGCGGCGGCCCAGGCGGGATGGCGCGACTGCGCGCGGAAGGCCTGGTAGGGCTTGTCGTCCAGGCACCAGGCGTCGCCGTGGGTGAGCACGACGGTGCGGCCCAGGCCGGTGACGGCGGTGGGGTCGGCCAGCGGGCGCGCACCCGTGGCCGCGAAGAAGGCGTCCCCCAGCAGGAAATCGCGGTTGCCATGCATGACGAACACGGCGCGCGCCTGCGCGGTACGCGCGAGCGCGGCCACGCACGCGCCCTCGTAAGGACGCGTGGCCATGTCGTCGCCCACCCAGACCTCGAAGAGATCGCCCAGCAGGAACACGGCGTCGGCCGACGTGTGCGCCAGGTACTGCGTGAACGCGGCGGTGGTGGCAGGCAGGTCCTCCGCCAGGTGCAGGTCGGACAGGAAGTCGACCGTGCGCCAGGCGGGATCGAGCGTGATGCGAGGCACCGCGCCGGCAGCGGCCGCCGGCACGGCGGAGGCGTCGGGGCTCAGGCCGGGATCTCCTCGGCCTTCTCGATCACGACGTCCTGCACCGGCACGTCGTCGTGGAAGCCCTTGCGGGAGGTCTTGACCTTCTCGATGGCGTCGACCACTTCCGTGCCCTCGACCACCTTGCCGAAGACGGCGTAGCCCCAGCCGTCCTGCGACTGGTCCTTGTTCAGGAAGCCGTTGCTGGTGGCGTTGATGAAGAACTGCGACGACGCCGAGTGCGGCGCGGACGTGCGGGCCATGGCCAGCGTGTACTTGTCGTTCTTCAGGCCGTTGGCCGATTCGTTCTGCAGCGGCGCATCGGTGGGCTTCTGCTTCATGCCGGCCTCGAAGCCGCCGCCCTGGACCATGAAGCCCGGGATCACGCGGTGGAAGACGGTGCCGTCGTAGAAGCCCTTGTTCACGTACGACAGGAAGTTGGCGACGGTGGCGGGGGCCTTGACGTCGTCGAGCTCGACGACCATGGCGCCGTGGTTGGTGGTGAGGCGGACCTTCTTCATGTCAATTCTTCTCCAGGGTGGCTTTCTTGATGAGGACCGGCTGCTTGGGCACGTCGCCCATGCCGTGCGCCATGCCGGTGGGCACGGCGCGGATCTTGTCGACCACGTCCATGCCCTGCACGACGTGGCCGAACACGGCGTAGCCGTTGTGGTCGGGCGCGTTGGCGGCGTCGAGGTTGGCATTGTCCTCAACGTTGATGAAGAACTGCGCCGTCGCGGAATTGGGGTCGCCCGTGCGCGCCATGGCGATGGTGCCGCGCGTGTTGGACAGGCCGTTGGAGGCCTCGAGCGGGATGGGCGCGCGCGTGGCCTTCTGCTTCAGGTCGGGGGTGAAGCCGCCGCCCTGGATCATGAAGGTGGGGATGACGCGGTGCCAGATGGTGCCGTCGTACTGCCCGGCCTTGACGTAGGTGACGAAGTTGGCCACCGACTTGGGCGCCTTGGCGGCGTCCAGCTCGACCACGATGTCGCCCATCGACGTGGCGAGCCGCACGGTCTGCGCGAAGGCCGGGGCGGACAGCGCGACGAGGCCGGCCAGGACGAGCGCGGCCGGGCGCGTGGCCGCGCGGGCGGCGCGGGAGAGGGACGGGCGGGCGGGACGGCTGGAATGCATCGGCGGGCTCCTTGGCTATACTTCCTCGATTCTAACGACGGGCCCCGTAGCCCCTGCCTGTCGCCCGCCCTGCCGATGACGCTGCGACTCCACAACTCCCTCACCGGCCGCGCCGAAGACTTCCAACCGATCGAACCTGGCCACGTCCGCATGTACGTCTGCGGCATGACCATCTACGACCTGTGCCATGTGGGCCATGCGCGGATGATGATGGCGTTCGACGTCGTCTACCGCTGGCTGCTGGCCTCCGGCTACCGCGTCACGTATGTCCGCAACATCACGGACATCGAGGACAAGATCATCAAGCGCGCCGTGGAGCGCGGCATCACCATCCGCGCGCTCACGGACGAGATGATCGCGGCCATGCATGCCGACATCGGCCGCATCGGCGTGCTGCCGCCCACGCACGAGCCGCGGGCGACCGAGTACGTGCCGCAGATGCTGTCCATGATCCGCACGCTGGAAGGCAAGCAGCTGGCGTATCGCGCGCCCAGTGGCGACGTGAACTTCGCCGTGCGGCGCTTCCCCGGCTACGGCAAGCTGTCCAAGAAGTCGCTGGACGACCTGCGCGCGGGCGCGGGCGCGGCCGAGCGCGTGGACGAGGCCAAGACCGCCGCCCTGGACGAAGGCAAGGGCGACCCGCTCGACTTCGTGCTGTGGAAGGCCGCCAAGCCCGACGAGCCCGCCGATGCGGTGTTCCCCGGCGAATACGGCCCGGGCCGCCCCGGCTGGCACATCGAGTGCTCCGCCATGAGCTGCGCGGTGCTGGGCGAGACCTTCGACATCCACGGCGGCGGCTTCGACCTGCAATTCCCGCACCACGAGAACGAGATCGCGCAGAGCGAGGGCGCCAACGGCAAGCCGCTCGCCAACGCCTGGCTGCACAACGGCTTCCTGAACGTCGACAACCAGAAGATGTCGAAGTCGTTGAACAACTTCTTCACCATCCGCGACGTGCTGAAGTCGTTCGACGGCGAGACGCTGCGCTTCTTCATGCTGCGCACGCACTACCGCAGTCCGTTCAACTTCAGCGATGCCAGCCTGGACGATGCGCGCCAGGCCCTGCGCCGCCTCTACACCGCGCTGGACGCGGCCGCGCTGCCGGCCGTGGACGGGGCGGCGGACGCCTCGGCCGGTGGGTCGGTGCGCGCGGGTTCGGACGTCGACTGGTCCGTGCCCCAGGCGGCCGCGTTCAAGGCCGCGATGGACGACGACTTCAACACGCCTGGCGCCATCGCCGTGCTGTTCGAGCTGGCGGGCGAGATCAATCGCGCCGGGGCCGGGGGCGCCGCCGCGCCCGCTCGCCTGCTGCGTTCGCTGGCCGCCACGCTGGGCGTGCTGCAGCAGCGGCCGCAGGACTGGTTGAAGGCGGGCACCACGCTGTCGGCCGACGATGTCGAGGCGCGCATCGCGGCGCGCGCGGCGGCCAAGGCGGCGCGCGATTTCGCGGGCGCGGACGCCATCCGCCAGGAACTCGCGGCGGCCGGCATCCTGCTGAAGGACGGCCCCACGGGCACCACCTGGACCACCGTGTGAGCGCCGCCGTGGACGTGTCGGGCCACACGCCCGGCTACTGGGACGACGCGTGCCGCCACCTCGTCAAGCGCGACCGGGTGATGAAGAAGCTGATCCCGCGCTTCGGCGAGGCGCGGCTGCAGCTGCAGGGCGACGCGTTCACGACGCTCGCGCGCTCCATCGTGGGGCAGCAGGTGTCGGTGAAGGCCGCGCAGTCGGTGTGGCGCAAGCTGGTGGGCGTGGTGGGCGGCGAGTCGCCCGAGCTGCTGCGCCCCGCGGACGTGCTGGTGCAGCGCGCCGAATCGCTGCGCGGGGCGGGGCTGTCGGGCCGCAAGGTGGACTACCTGGCCGACCTGGCACGCCACTTCGACGACGGCACCGTGCACGTGGCCCAGTGGCGCGAGATGGACGACGAGGCCATCATCGAGGAGCTGGTGGCCATCCGCGGCATCGGCCGGTGGACGGCCGAGATGTTCCTGATCTTCCACCTGATGCGCCCCAACGTGCTGCCGCTGGACGACGTGGGGCTGCTGCGCGGAATCAGCGAAAATTACTTCAGCGGGGAGCCGGTGTCCCGTGCGGAGGCCCGCGAGCTGGGCGAGGGCTGGTCCCCGTTCCGCTCGGTGGCCACCTGGTACCTGTGGCGCAGCCTCGAGCCGGCTGCCGCGGCCTGAGCGCGCCGCCAGACGGGTGTCGACCGCGGCCCCTTTATTGCCTGTAGAGAACTCCAAGGACGGACGACCCATGACCAAGCGACACTTCCTCGACTTCGAGCAGCCCATCGCCGAACTGGAATCCAAGATCGAGGAGCTGCGCTACGTGCAGAACGAGTCGGCCGTCGACATCTCGGAAGAGATCGAGCGGCTCGACAAGAAGAGCCTGCAGCTCACCAAGGACATCTACGCCAGCCTGGCGCCGTGGCAGGTCTACCAGATCGCCCGCCACCCGCAGCGCCCGCAGACGCTCGACTACACCGCCGAGGTGTTCACCGAGTTCCAGGAACTGCACGGCGACCGGTCGTTCGCCGACGACGCCGCCATCGTGGGCGGGCTGGCCCGCTTCAACGGGCAGGCCTGCATGATCGTGGGCCACCAGCGCGGCTACGACACGAAGGATCGCCAGGTGCGCAACTTCGGCATGCCGCGCCCCGAGGGCTACCGCAAGGCGCAGCGCCTGATGCAGACCGCCGAGAAGTTCGGCCTGCCGGTCTTCACGTTCATCGACACGATGGGCGCCTACCCCGGCATCGGCGCCGAGGAGCGCGGCCAGTCCGAAGCCATCGGCCGCTCCATCTTCGAGATGGCGCAGCTGGAGGTACCGATCATCGCCACGATCATCGGCGAGGGCGGCTCGGGCGGCGCGCTGGCCATCGGCGTGTCCGACCAGCTGCTGATGCTGCAGTTCTCGGCCTACTCGGTGATCTCGCCCGAAGGCTGCGCCTCGATCCTGTGGAAGACCGCCGAGCGCGCGTCCGACGCCGCCGAGGCGCTGGGCATCACCGCGCACCGCCTGAAGGCGCTGGGCCTGATCGACAAGATCGTCAACGAACCCGTGGGGGGCGCGCACCGCGACCCGAAGGCGATGGCGTCCCACCTGAAGCGCGCGCTGGGCGATGCCCTGCGCCAGGTGAGCGACCTGAAGCCGAAGGAGCTGCTGGCGCGGCGCCTGGAACGCATGAACGCGTACGGGCGGTTCTCCGACACCACCGATCGTTGATGGGCGGATCGGGCCACCCCGACCGCTGACGCGTACGGCCGCCGACCACGATCCCATCGCCGCGCCCGCGGTGGCGGTGGCCGTCAGCGGCGGCCGCGATTCCCTGTGCCTCCTGCATGCCACGCTGGCGGCGGCGCGTCCGCTGGGCGTGCGCGTGTTCGCGCTGCACGTGCACCACGGCCTGTTGAAGGAGGCCGATGGCTGGCTGGACGGCCTGGTCACCCGCTGCCGCGACTGGGCGCGCGCGGGGTGGCCGGTGGCGTTCCGGGCCGCGCGGCTGCACGGCAGGCCCGCGCCGGGCGACAGCGTGGAGGCCTGGGCGCGGCGCGAGCGGTACGCCGCGCTGGGCGAGCTGGCGCGCGAGGCGGCCGCGTCGCTGGTGCTGCTGGGCCATCACCGCCGCGACCAGGCGGAGACCGTGCTGTTGCAGGCACTGCGCGGCGGGGGCCCCGCCGGCCTGGCCGCCATGCCTGCTTCCGCGGCGCGCGACGGCCTGACCTGGGCGCGGCCGTGGCTGCACGCCACCGATGAATCGATCGACGCCTATGCCGCGGCGCACGGGCTGGTGGGCGTGGTGGACCCGTCCAACGCCGACCCGCGCCTGGACCGCAGCCGGCTTCGGCGCGACGTGATGCCCGCGCTGAGGCAGGCCTTCCCGCAGGCCGAGAGCGCGCTGGCGGCCGTGGCCGCGCAGGCCGGCGAGGCGCGCGCCGTGCTGGCCGAGATCGCGGCGCAGGACCTGCACGCGATCGGCGCGGGGGACGCCTTGCCGTTCGAGGGGTGGCGGGGCTTGAGCGACGCGCGGCGGGCGAACGCCTTGCGGGCATGGCTGGGCGCACGGGCGCGCGTGGGCGTGGGCGTGGGCGAGGGCGAGGCGGTGCCCGACTCGCTGGCACGCCGGCTGGCGCGCGAGTGGCGAGGCGGGTCCGAGGGCACCTGGCCCCTGGATGGCACGCGCGTGCTGCGCGCGTGGCGCGGCACGCTGCGGGTGGTGTCGACCGCGCGGGACGATGGCGTCGCGCCGGATGGCGCCGCGCCGGCGCGCGAGGTGTTCATCGCCCAACCCGGCGTGATCGCGCTGCCCGGCTGGGGCGGCAGCCTGGAAGTGCTGACGGACACGTCGCGGGGGCTCGCACCTGCGCCCGCGGGCCTGCGGCTGCGGGCCTGCGCGCGCGCGGGCGGCGAGCGCTTCGCGCTGGCGCCGCAGGGCACGCCGCGGGCGTTGAAGAAGCAGTTCCAGGCCGCGGCAGTGCCGTCGTGGGAGCGGGGAGGGCCGCTGCTGTTCGAGGGCGACTCCGCGGACCCCGCCGCCTCGCGCCTGGTGTTCGTGCCCGGCCTGGGCGTGGACGCGCGTTGCTGGGCCCCGGCGGGCGCGCCGCAGTGGCGCCTGCGCTGGGTGCCCGACGTCGCGGCCCGGGCCCCGGCCTGACGAAACGTCGCTTGCCGATCCCCAGGGGACATCCCGCATCCCCACGGTAGACTCGAAGGTTTGGGCGGCCCGCCGGGACGGCGCGGCCGAAGAGTTTCGAGAACAGCGACCCGCTCGAGGCGGGGCACCCGATGGCATTGATCGTTCACAAGTACGGCGGCACCTCCATGGGCTCGCCGGAGCGTATCCGCAACGTGGCCAAGCGCGTGGCCAAATGGGTGCGCGCGGGCCACCAGCTGGTGGTCGTGCCCTCCGCCATGAGCGGCGAGACCAACCGCCTGCTGAAACTGGCCAAGGAGGTGTCGCCCGAGCGCGAGACCGCCGCCACGATGCGCGAGCTGGACATGATCGCGGCCACGGGCGAGCAGGTGTCGGTGGGCCTGCTGTCGCTGGCGTTGCAGGCCGAAGGCCTGGAGGCCGTCAGCTACACGGGCTGGCAGGTGCCGGTGCAGACCGATTCGTCGTACACCAAGGCCCGTATCCAGAGCATCGACGACGAGCGCGTGCGCCGCGACCTGGCCGCGGGCCGCGTGGTGGTCATCACGGGCTTCCAGGGCATCGACGGCGAAGGCCACATCACGACGCTGGGCCGCGGCGGCTCCGACACGTCGGCGGTGGCCGTGGCGGCCGCGATGAAGGCCCACGAGTGCCTGATCTACACGGACGTGGACGGCGTCTACACCACCGACCCGCGCGTGGTGCCGGAGGCCAAGCGCCTGCAGACCATCTCGTTCGAGGAGATGCTGGAGATGGCCAGCCTGGGCAGCAAGGTGCTGCAGATCCGCTCCGTGGAGTTCGCGGGCAAGTACCGGGTGCCGCTGCGCGTGCTGTCCAGCTTCACGCCGTGGGACATCGCCATCGAGGAAGAGGCCCGCTCGGGCACGTTGATCACTTTCGAGGAAGACGAGAAGATGGAACAAGCAGTCGTGTCGGGCATCGCGTTCAACCGCGACGAGGCCAAGGTGACCGTGATGGGCGTGCCCGACAAGCCCGGCATCGCGTCGCAGATCCTGGGCGAGGTGGCCGAGGCCAACATCGACGTGGACGTGATCATCCAGAACGTGTCGCACGACGGCCGCACCGATTTCTCGTTCACGGTGCACCGCAACGACTACGCCCGCACGATGGAGCTGCTGAAGGCCAAGGTGGCCCCGGCCACTGGCGCGGCCGAGGTGCTGGGCGACCCCAAGATCTGCAAGGTGTCCATCGTGGGCATCGGCATGCGCAGCCACGTGGGCGTGGCGAGCCGCATGTTCCGCACGCTGAGCGAGGAGGGCATCAACATCCAGATGATCTCCACCAGCGAGATCAAGACGTCGGTGGTGATCGACGAGAAGTACATGGAGCTGGCCGTGCGCGCCCTGCACAAGGCGTTCGACCTGGACGACCCCAACGCGGTGCGCAAGTCGGACGACGCCGAGCAGTGATCGGCAGGCCGTGATCGCACATGGCGCCACGGCCGGGCTGGCGGCAAAGTCAGGCTAGAATGCCCGCTGTGCTGGAGACGTGACCGAGTGGCCGAAGGTGCTCCCCTGCTAAGGGAGTATGCGGTGATGAGCTGCATCAAGGGTTCGAATCCCTTCGTCTCCGCCAACCAGCAAGCAAGGACGGGCCCCGCGAGGGGCCCGTTTTTCATTCTGCGTCGACGGGAACTTTTGCAATCGACGAGCTGCGCGCCGGGAGGCGCGCGCTGTCACCGCGCCGTCGGCAGCCTGAAGTCGCCGAACTTTGCGTTCGCAGCACGCCCGACCAGTCCGAAGCGCCTGCGGGCCTCGTCCTACACGGCTGAAGGCGGTGGCGCTCGCCAGGGCGGGCGGTACCGGGGCGTCCCCCGTGGGCACCGCTGGTCAACTGAGCAGTGCGGGTGACAAGCCGGGCCGGGAGGCTCGGCCGGGGGACGTAGGACGGGCGGACGCCCGGTGTGGGAGCGGGGCCCACTGGCACAGGCGTTGCCAAACAGGGGCCATCCAGATCCAACCCAGCCCGAGGAACCCGATCATGTCCACCCCCCTTCGTTCCCTGCGTCCCGCCGGCCTCGTGCTGTCGGCCCTGCTGGGCGCGGCCTGTGGCGTTCACGCCCAGGACGAAGTGCCGGCCGCCAAGGCCTGGCGCTCCGGCACCAGCTACGGGGGCATCAGCGTCGGCCAATCGCGCTTCGGGACCAACTGCGGCAGCGTGGCCGGCCTCACCTGCCGGAAGACCGGCACCGCGGTGAGCCTGACCGCTGGCGACATGTTCACCGACTACCTCGGCGCCGAGCTCTCGTACGTCAATTTCGGCCATGCCGACCGCGCTGGCGGCACGGTGAGCGCGCAGGGCATCGACCTGGCGCTCGTCGGTCGCCTGCCCGTCAACGACCAACTGTCCGCCTTCGCGAAGGTGGGCGGCACCTACGGCATCACGCACGTGGATGCCAGCACCGATGCGGGCCTCGTGTCCGGGCGCGAATCCGGCTTCGGGCTCGGCTATGGCGCCGGCCTCACCTACAACATTTCCCGCACGTTCAACGCCAGCCTGGAATGGCAGCGCCACGACATGCACTTCGCCGGCCAGGGCACCTCCGGTGTGTCCATGGTCACGGCGGGGATCGGTTTCCGGTTCTGACGCGGTGATGCCTTCTTTCGACGCCATGGGTACGGGCCTTGCCAAATCCATGACGTCGACGGAAGTCGTCTCGGAACCCGCTGACAAAGCGTCTCGCGTCTCTCGTTCCCTCTCAACACTTCAGGAGTAGCCACCATGTCCATGTCCAAGAAGCCCCTCATCGCCCTGATGGCCACCGCCCTGGCCGCCACCGTCGGCTATGCCGTCGCGCAGGACGCCTCGACCACGACGACGACCGACTCGTCGGCCACCAACATGACGATGGGCCAGCCGGGCTCGACCACCACGACGGAAGTCCAGACCGTGACGATCCCGGGCCGCACCACCGGCGTGATCCCGTCGAACCCCCCCGGCACCTACACCGCCGTGCCCGGCTCCGTCGAACCCAACAGCGTGATGACGACCGGCGTGAACTTCGGTTCGACCCGCATCAACGTGGGCGACCACGCCACCCCGATGCTGCCGGGCAAGCCCGAAGTGCTGTCGGTGACGTCGCAGACCACGACGACGACGGTGCCGCCGGCCGAAGTGGCCCAGGCCCCGGCTCCCGCTCCGGAACCCGCCCCGGCCGTGCAGACCGAGTCGGCCCCGGAAGCCGCCGCGCCGATGCCCGCCCCGCGCAGCGACCGCAACTGATGACGAGCGAGCCGCGGTCCCCAGTGCGGACCGCGGTTGGCGAGGCATGAACAGGCTCCTTCGGGAGCCTGTTTTTCATGGCGCTTGGACGGCGCGGGGCGGCGACTGCTTCCCGCGTGCGCCTGGGCAGCCTCAGCTGGCCGACCGGGCCCGCTTCTTCGGCTCGATCAGCGCAAGCAGCCGCCGTTCCGCCGCGCGCAGGTAGCGCGTGCCGCGCACGCCCGCGGCGCACCAGGGCTGCGACTGCAGCATCTCGCGGCCGTCGTCGTGCTCGAGCCAATCGCCACAGCCCAGCACCTCGGGATGGATGTAGGCCTTGCGACAGACGGCGGGCGTGTTGCCCAGCCGTTGCGCGACCTGTTCCACCACCCCCTTGGCCGCGCCGCGTTCGACGGGCGCGCGGCAGGCCTCGCAGGTGAGCTCCAGGGCCAGCACGCTGCCATGCCAGGTGCGGAAATCCTTCGCGGTGACGCGCGCGCCGCCCGCGGCTTCCGCCAGGTAGGCGTTGACGTCGCTGGAGTTCACGCGGTGGATCTCGCCGTCGTCGTCCTCCCAGCAGAAGAGCTCCTGGCCGGGCAGGTCGCGGCAGCGTCGGATGGCGGCCACCACGCGGCGGTCGTCCAGCTTCAGGTCGTGCCGCACGCCGCTCTTGCCGATGAAGCGCAGCCGCAGCGCGCCGCGGCCCACCTGGGCATGGCGGCGGCGCAGCGTGGTGAGGCCGAACGAGCCGTTGGCCTGCGCGTATTCCTCGTTGCCCACGCGCATGAAGGTGGTGTCGAGCAGGCGCACCAGCGTGGCCAGCACCAGCTCGCGGCTGACGCGGCCCCGGCCGTTGGCGGCGTCCAGGTCGCGTTGCACGCGGGCACGGATGCGGGGCAGGGCGCGGCCGAACTCCCGCATGCGGGCGAACTTGTCGGCGCCGCGGCCCGCCTGCCAGTCGGCGTGGTAGCGGTATTGCTTGCGGCCGCGGGCGTCGCGGCCCGTGGCCTGCAGGTGGCCGTCGGCGCGCGGGCAGATCCACACCTGTTCGTAGGCGGGCGGGATGGCCAGCTTGCGAATGCGCTGGAGGGTGGGCTCGTCGGTGATCCTGCGGCCCCGCGTGTCGCGAAAGATCCAGTCCTTGCCACGGCGTTCCCGCGTGTAGCCGGGACGTTCGTCGGTGACGTAGACCAGGCCGTCTGGCAGCGTGCCATCGGCGGGCGCGGCGGCCGGGGCCACCGCATCGCGGATGGCAGCGCTGAGCTCGCGGATCCGGGCGGTGGCGCGGGCGCGCGACGCGCGGTCGCGCGCCGGCGCGCCGGGGTGCGAGGCGCGATCGCGTGCAGGCGCGCCCAGGGCTGGCGCAGGCCGGGTGCGCGCAGGGACGGCGGAGGCGGTGGGGGCGGTCGCGGTAGGCATGCAGTGGGGTCCTCTGACCGCACGCGTCGGCAGGGGCCGTGCCCGCCATGCTGGCGGCCGTGGGCATGGCGGTTGCCACCACATGACCCATCATGCGACCCACGCCCGACCCCCATCGTCCCCCGTTCCGCCCGCCCACCTCGTCCGTCGGTGACGGCTTGTGGCGCCTGGCCTTGATGGCCCTGGTGGGTGGTGCCGCCGCCGGCGCCGCGCTGTGGAGCGCCGGCACCTGGCTGGCCCCGCACGCCCGCCCCGTGGACACGATGAGCCAGGTGCTGCCGGTGCCCGGGGCGCCCGCCGCCACCGTGCCCGTGGCCGTGCGCCATGCCGACTTCGGTGATTACCAGCCCACGGCCTCGGCCCGGCAGATGGCCGACTGGGTGGTGGGCCGCTCGGACAACCACGACCGGCCGTTCATGGTGCTCGACAAGACGGACGCTCGCGTCTACATCTTCGGCGCCGACGGCCGCATGCGGGGCAACTCGCCCGTGCTGCTGGGCCTGGCCAAGGGCGACGATTCCGTGCCCGGCATCGGCGATCGCCCCATCCCCCTGATCAAGCCCGAGGAGCGCACGACGCCCGCCGGCCGCTTCGTCACCCAGCCCGGCAAGAACGCCGACGGTGAAGAGGTGGTGTGGGTGGACTACGCCGACGCCATCTCGATGCACCGCGTGCGCAAGGTGGCCGAATCCGAGCACCGTTTCGCGCGGCTGGAATCGCCCACCCCCACCGACAACCGCATCTCGTACGGCTGCATCAACGTGCCCGTGCCCTTCTTCAACACGCAGATCGTGCCCACGCTGGGCAAGCAGCAGGGGGTGGCCTACATCATCCCCGAGGTGAAGACGATGGCGCAGGTGTTCCGCGACGACGCGCCCGTGGTGGCCAGCGTGGCGCCCGCCGTGGGTGGCCGCGTCACGACGGACCGCTGAGATGCGCCTGCTCGCCTCGCTGGTGCCGCTGGCACCGTGGCTCCTGATCGGGCTGCTGGTGGGCTGCGCAGCGGCCCTGCTGGCACGTGGGCCCGAGGGCCGGGGCCTGTTCGGCAACATCGTGGCCGGCATCGCCGCCGCGTTGCTCTGCGGCGGCTGGTTGGCGCCGCGCGTGGGGTTGCCCGTGGGCAACGGCATCGCATTCGTGTTGGGCGCGCTGGGCGTGTCGCTCTTCGGCGCCGTCGCGGCGGCGTGGGGCGTGCAGGCGCTGCGCGCGTCTCCGGGCCGACGGCCCGTCTCGCCAAGGAAGGATCCGACATGACGCCCGACACGCCCGACACGCAAGCCACCGCGGACAGCGACCGGCCGGAAGGCCGCGACGAGCGGGGCGAACGTCCCGACGCGCGCGGCGACCAGCCGCGGCCGCACGCCGACGGCCCGGACGATCCCCGCAAGCGGCTGCCGCGCACCGGCGACAAGTACCTGGACGCCGTGCGCGAGGTGGCCGAGCAGGAGCGGGGCGGCGGCCGCCCCGGCGAGGACGTCAGCTCCTGACGCGGCCCAGGTAGGTCTCGATCACCCGCGGATCCTGCGCCAGCGTGGACGCGGGACCCGACAGCGCGAACGCGCCCGTCTCCAGCACGTAGCCGTGGTCCGCCACGGCCAGCGCCGCGCGCGCGTTCTGCTCCACCAGCAGGATGGTGACGCCCGTGGCGCGCAGCGCGTCGATGATGCGGAAGATCTCCTTCACCACGAGCGGCGCCAGGCCGAGGCTGGGCTCGTCCAGCATCAGCAGGCGCGGGGCGCCCATGAGCGCGCGGCCGATGGCCAGCATCTGGCGCTCGCCGCCGGACAGCGTGCCGGCGGCCTGGGCCACCCGCTCCTGCAGCCGCGGGAACAGCGCGAACACCTCCTGCAGGCGTTGCTGGCGCCGGACGCTGCCTTCGCCGCGGCGCCGGTAGCCGCCCAGCACCAGGTTGTCCAGCACGCTCATGGTGGCGAACAGCGCGCGCGTCTCGGGCACCAGCGCCATCCCGCGGTCCACGCGGTCCTCCAGCGACAGGCGGGCGATGTCCTCGCCGTCCAGCACCAGGCCGCCGCGCGCCGGCAGCACGCCCATCAGCGCGTTCAGCAACGTGCTCTTGCCCGCGCCGTTGGGGCCGACGACGGTGACGACGCTGCCGGCGGGCGCGTCCAGGTCCACGCCCGACAGCACCTCGGCGCGCCCGTAGCCGGCGTGCAGGCCGCGCACCTCGAGCAAGGGGGTGGCGGCCATCAGTGCTCCACCCCGAGGTAGGCGGCGCGCACCTTCGGGTCCGCCTGCACCTGCGCGGGCGTGCCCTCGGTGAGGCGGGTGCCGAACTCGACCACCACCACGCGGTCGGCGAGCGTCATCACGAAATCCATGTCGTGCTCCACCAGCAGCAGGCTCATGCCTTCGGCGCGCAGCTGCGCGAGCACGCCCGCCAGCGCCTCCTTCTCCTTGAGGCGCAGGCCGGCCGCGGGTTCGTCCAGCAGCAGCAGCGCGGGGTCGGTGCACAGGGCGCGGGCGATCTCCAGCAGGCGCTGCTGGCCCAGCGCCAGGTTGCCCGCGGGCTCGTTGGCCAGGGCGGCCATGCCGATGCGATCCAGCTGCCGCCAGGCCTCGGCCAGCAGGCGGTGCTCGCTGGCGCGGTCCAGGCGCAGCATGGCGCGCAACGCGCCGCCGCCCGCGCGCCGGTGCGCGCCCAGGGCCACGTTCTCCAGCACGCTCATGTCCGGGATCATGCGCACGTGCTGGAAGGTGCGCGACATGCCGCGGCAGGCGATGGCGCGGGCGCTGCGGCCATCCACGCGCTCGCCGCGGAAGGTGACGCGGCCGTCGGTGAGCGGCAGCACGCCCGTGACCAGGTTGAACAGGGTGGACTTGCCGGCGCCGTTGGGGCCGATGAGCGCGACGATCTCGCCCGCGCGCACGGCGAAGCCGACGTCGTTGACGGCCACCAGGCCGCCGAAGGTCCGGCGGACGGCGTCCAGCTGCAGCACGGTCTCGCCCTGCGCGGGTTGCGCGGCGCGCGGCAGCGGGGCCGCGGTGGCCCACAGCCGCGGGTCGTGCCGGCGGCCGGGTCGCCAGCGCGCCCCGATCGACCACAGCCCCTCGGGCGCCAGCTGCAGCACCGCCACCAGCACCAGCCCGAACACCACCAGCTCCAGCGGGCCGCTGGCGTGCAGCAGGCGCGGCAGCCAGTCCTGCAGCTGGTCCTCCGCCACCTTCACCGCCGCCGCGCCCACGAAGGCGCCGCCCACCGCGCCGACGCCGCCCAGCACGGCCATGAACAGGTACTCGATGCCCATCGTCAGGCCGAAGGGCGACGGATTGACCGAGCGCTGCAGGTGCGCGAACAGCCAGCCCGACACCGACGCATAGAGCGCGGCCACCAGGAACACCTGCAGCTTGTAGCGCCCGGTGGGGATGCCCATCGCCTCGGCCATCAACGTGCCGCCCTTGAGCGCGCGCATCGCGCGGCCCGGGCGCGAGTCCAGCAGGTGCACCAGCGCCAGCGCGCCCGCCAGCGCGGTGCCCCAGATCAGCGGGTACATCTCGCGGCCGCTGCGCAGCGCGTGGCCCGCCACCGTGACGGGCGGCACGCCCAGCAGGCCGTCGAACTTGCCCAGGAATTCCAGGTTGCCCAGCAGGAAGAACAGCGACAGCCCCCAGGCGATGGTGGCGAGCGGCAGGTAATGGCCGGACATGCGCAGCGTGACCCCGGCGAGCACCGCGGCCACGGCCAGCGTGAGCACCAGGCCCGCGGCCAGGCCGATCCACGGCGACAGCCCGTGCACCGTGGTGAGGTAGGCGGTGGCGTAGGCGCCCAGGCCCACGAAGGCCGCCTGGCCGAAGGACGTGAGGCCTGCCACGCCGGTGAGCAGCACCAGGCCCAGCACCACCAGCGCATACATCCCCACCGTATCGGCCTGCGTGATCCAGAACTCGGGCACCGGCAGCAGCGGCAAGGCGGCGATGGCGGCCACCACCAGGAACACGGCCACGCGCGGGCCCAGCGGGCGCCGCAGGGCGGGGGCGTCAGTCTTCGTCATGATGGGGGTCGGCCAGGGAGCGCAGCAGCAGCACGGGCAGGATGGCGGTGAAGACGATCACTTCCTTGTAGGCGCTGGCCCAGAACGAGCCGAACGAGTCGAGCAGGCCCACCAGCAGCGCGCCCGCGCCGGCCAGCGGGTAGCTGGCCAGGCCGCCCACGACGGCGGCGACGAAGCCCTTCAGGCCGATGAGGAAGCCGCTGTCGTACACGATGGTGGTGGTGGGGCCGATCAGCAGGCCGGACAGCGCGCCGATGAAGGCGGCCATGGCGAAGGCGTGGCGCCCGGCGCGCTCGGTGGAGATGCCCATCAGGCGCGCGCCCAGGCGGTTGACCGCGGTGGCGCGCAGCGCCTTGCCCGCCAGCGTGCGGGCGAAGAACTGCGAGAGCGCGGCCACCAGGGCCAGCGACACGGCGAAGATGACGACGCTCTGGCCGGGGAGGGTGAGCGGGCCCAGCGACAACTCGCCGTCCCAGAACGGCGGCGTGCGATAGCCCTCGGCGCCGAAGAACACCAGCGCCAGGCCCACCAGCGCGAAATGCACGCCCACCGAGACGATCAGCAGGCGCAGCACGCTGGCGTCGGCGACGGGCTGGTAGGCCAGGCGATACACCAGCGGCCCGACGGACGAGACGAGCGCCAGCGTGGCCGCGCCCTGCAGCCACAAGGGTGCGGGGTGCGCAGCGAGCAGCGCCACCGCCGCGCTGGCCGCCAGCGGCCACGCGCACAGCAGCGCGATGCGGCGCGCCCACGCGAGCGCGGGGGTGCCGGCGCGCAGGCCGTCCACCGCCTCGCGCACCGCGGCGGCGGCGCACAGCAGCAGGGCCAGCCACACGGTGCCCGGCAGGCGGCCCAGCTGCAGCATGGCCAGCGTGAGGGCGCTGTAGGCGACGAACTCGCCCTGCGGGATGAAGATGACGCGCGTGACGACGAAGACCAGCACCGTGGCCATGGCCAGCAGTGCATACACCGCGCCGTTGGCCAGGCCATCCAGCAGCAGGATCCCGGCGATCGACCCGTCCATCGGCTCTCCTCGTTCTTGTCGGTTCAGCGTGCGTGGTCGATGCTAACCCGTCGCTTGGCAGGAACGCGCCCGGCTGCCCATAATCGGCCGCGACGCCACTTCCGGCGCGCCACCACCAGGAGCCGCCGATGATCAAGAACGGGATCGACCAGGACGCCCTCATCGCGATGTTCGCGCAGGCCAGCGTCCAGGGCGGGGAGCAACTGCGGCAGGCCGTGTCGCAGGCCATGCTGAAGGCGCTGCAGGGCCGCGAGCTCACGCTCAGGAACATGCGCGGGGCCGTCCAGGCCGTCACCCAGGCCGCCACCACGGGGGCCGCGCAGAACAAGCTGCCGTTGCCCGACGTGGAGCAGCTGCTGGCCAAGGCGTTCGCGGGCATGGACGGCGCGCTGCTGCAGGCCGTGGAGGCCAACCGGCGCGCGCTGCAGCAGCTGGCGCAGCAGGGCGCGGGCATGACCACCCAGCCCATGCAGGCCGCGCTGGGCCAGCTGGAGCAGATGGAGGACATGTTCTTCGGCGCGGTGGAGAAGGCGGCGGGGGCCGCCGGCGGCCCGATGGCGGGGCCCTGGCAGCACGTGCTGGAGGGCATGCGCGCGAAGGGCACGGACAGCGGCGCCCAGGCCTCGGCCACCGTGCAGGGGATGATGGCGCAGGCCCGCAGTGCGATGCGCGATTCGCGGACGAGCGGGATGAAGGCCACGCAGGCGCTGATGGACAGCTACTCGGCGCTGGTGAGCGGCGTGCTGATCGGGATGTCGGAGGCGCTGCAGGCGGCCCCGGCGCCGGCGCCGTCGAGCGACGAGATCCCTCCGCCGCCCCCGCCGCCGCCGCCGCCGGTGCCCAAGGCGCGCTCGGGCAGCCGATGAGGCGGCGCGGGCGTCACGGCCTCACGAGCGTGACCACGCCGTCCACCGAGTAGACGCGCCGGATCCTGCCGGCGCCCAGCACGTACAGGCGCAGGGGGCGGGTGCCATCCTGCGCGACCACCACCTGCGTCGGGCCGCCGAACCGGCCCGCCAGCGTGCAGGCGCGGAACGCCGCGTCGGTCATGCCCGGCTCCGGGGCATCGGCCAGCGTGCCGCCGCATGTCGCGCGCATGGCCTCGACGTCCTCGTCCAGCCGGCGCTGGGTGTCCACGTTGCGGCGGGCCGCCTCCTCGTTGGCACGAACCAGCTCCGCGTCGCGGCGGGCCCGGAGCTCGCCGCGGGTGGCGGGCACGAAGAACGCGCTGTCCGCGGGTCGCGACGCCGCCGGTTCGGGGGCGGGCGGATCGCGCCGCACCAGGCCGTAGCCGCGGGCCGCCAGGACGTCCAGGCGATGCTCGGCGGCTTCGTGCCCGGGGGGCAGGGGCAGGCGGGCGAGGGGTTGCGGGGCGGGTTCGACCGCCCCGCTCGATGCGGGGGTGGCGGCTGCTGCGGTTGCGGTTGCGGTTGCGGTTGCGGCGACCGTCGCGAGCCCCAGGGCGATCGCGCAGGCATGGCGGGGGAGGGTCATGGCTTGCAGGTGGTGGAGGCGGGCGCCTGGATGCGCTCGAACCGCGTGAGCCGGCCGTCGCGCTCGCGCACCTGGAAGTGGCCGGGCGTGAGGTCCAGCAGGGTGTCGGTGCCGAGCGGGAGGTTGGCGCGGTCGTCGCGCCAGGACAGCGCCTCGCCCACCACCCACCAACGGCCGACGTAGCCTCCGGCCGGATCGCCGGCCGCGGCGTTGCCGTCCATCGCGTAGCGGCCGTCGTCGCGCAGCTCCACGCGCCGCACGATGGCGCCATGCGTGGCCGTCCAGGTGCCGACCAGCGCACAGGGCCAGGTGGCGCCGGGCGGCGGGTGGGCCGACGAGGCCTCGTGCGTCCAGGTGGCGACCGCGCGGGTGACGGCGACGGCCAGCAGGCCCGCGCCCGCGATCCCGCCCGCCCAGGCCAGCAGGACGGCGACGCGAGGCCGTCGACGCCACACGCGCCAGCCCAGCACCAGCAGCAGCGCCGCCACGGCCGCCGTCGCGACGCGGCGTGTCCAGAGGGGCTTGTCCAGGCCGCGCCAGGCAGTGCCGGCCGGGGACGCGGTGCGCTGGATCGTGGAGGGCGAGGGCGGTGCGGGCACGTAGCCCGGCGAGTAGTAGTTCGGCACGCGCTCGAACCCCGCGCACGACGCACGCCCGTGGTAGAAGCCCGCGCCGGCCTCCGACGTGCCCACGCCGGGCCCCGCGGCCACGACGGTGCCGTCGTCCAGCACCACCATCACCGGGACGTCGCTGCCGAAGCCGGGATCGGTGAGCGCGCGCACCGACCCGTCGCGCGGGTCGTGCACGGCAAACGGCTGCATCGAGATGGCGCAGCCGTCCGGCAGCAGCTGCGCATCGATGCCGATGGGCCGGCCGTGCAGCACGTAGTCCCAGGCCGATCGGGCAGGATTCCAGAGCATGACGGGGCCGCGCCCGTTGGCGTCGCGCTGCAGGTAGCGGGCCGCCGCGTCGTCGATCGGGATCCACGGGCCGCCGGCGGGATCGCGCACGCGCGCCAAGGGGCGTTCCGCGCGCACCGGGTCGCCCCAGGCCGGGACCTGGTCTCCCGTGGCCCAGTCCGGCGCCCAGGGGGCCCAGTCGTCCGACGCGGCGGCCTTGACGAGCACCTCGTGGAAGTTGGCCACCACGAAGGCGCGTCCGTCGGGCAGCAGGCCGCCCTGCAGCTGGGTGGGGGCGTCGAACGCCAGCGGTGCCGTGCCGCAGGGGCTCCATGCGGGCTGGCCCGGGGACCACGCATCGCAGGTGAATTGGCGGCCGGGCGAGGACACGGCCAGCAGCAGCACGCGGCCCGAGGGCAGCGCGAGCAGGCGGGCCTGGTCCCCGTTGCGGGACGGCGCGGGCGCGGCCTGCCAGGTGTCGGTGGCCGCATCCCAGACGCGGGCCGCGCGCTCGCCACCGGGCTGGCTGCCATCGGGCTCGGTGGCCTGGCCGACGAACAGCACGCGCCGGCCGGGCAGGGCGGTGGCCAGGGGGGTGGCGAGCCAGGCGGGCGTGCCGGCGTGCGGGGACGGGCCTGCGCGCCACGCGAGCAGCGCGGCCGGCGTGGCCACCAGCACGCTGCCATCGGCGCGCGGCGCCAGGGTGACCGGGCTGGACATCGAATCCTCGTGCTGCGGCGAGGCGCGGCCGGCGATGTCCCACTCGCCCGTGCGGGGCGACCAGGTCCAGGCCCAGGGAACGTCCTGGCCGGTGGTGCCGGACAGCCAGCCGCCGCCGGCCACGAGGACATCGCCGCCCGCCAGGCGCAGCGCCGCGTGGCCCCGCAGGCCCAGGGGCTGGTCCGGGCCGGGCAGCCAGGCCCGCGCCACCGGATTCCAGAGCTCGGTGCTGGCCAGGATGCCGCCGTCGGGGCCGACGCCGCCCACCACCAGCACGCGGCCGTCCTCCAACAGGGTGGCGGTGTGGCCATGGCGGGGCGTGGCCAGGGGCGGCAGCGCTTGCCAGGCGGTGGCCCCAGGGGCCAGGCTCTCGACCGACGCGATGGGGGCGCCGTGGCGATCGAGCCCGCCGCTGACCAGCAGCGTGCCGTCGGCCAGCACGGTGGCCGCATGCAGGGCCCGCGGCGTGGCGAGCGGCGGGGCGGGGACGACATGGCCGTCCGCCACGCGCTCCACGCTGGCCAGCACCGCGTCGTCGGGGCTGTCGGGGGCGCGCGCGGGATCGTCCTCGCCGCCGACGATGAGCACGCTGCCGTCCGGCATCAAGCTCGCGCTGTGGCCGAAGCGCGCGTGCTGCAGGCCCGGCGTGGGGGCCGGCAGCCAGCGGTGGCCCACGCCGTCCCACAGCGACAGCGCGGTGTGCGGGGCGGGGGGCGACAGGTCGTCGGCCAGCTTGGGCAGATCGCAGAGCCCGCCCGCCACGAGCACCTGGCCACCCGGCAGCACGGTGGCCGTGTGCAGCATCCGCTGGCCCCGCAGGCATTCGGGCGCTTCCGGAGCGCGGCGCCAGCCACCGGCCGCGGCGTCCCACCACTTGGGTGCGGGATCGGGCCCCGAACTGTCGGCCAGGCCGTGCCGCGCGCGCAGCTGCGCCAGCACGCGTGCGTGCGGGGGCCACTGGTGAAGGGCCTGGCCGACACCGTAGACCAGGAGGCCGCCGTCCGGCAGCACGGAGACGGTGGCGCCGGGCTGCCACGCGGGCAGGTTGCCGGCGGGCAGCAGGTGGCCGGCGGGCGGGGGAACGTCGATCGGCGGCAGGGGGCCGAGCGTGGCCTGGGCTTGGGCCTGGCCCTGGGCGGAAACCACGCCGTCCGCGAGGGCGGCCGCCAACGAGCCCGCGAGGATCACCCCCCGCAGGCATCCCGCCCACGCTCGTCGCCACGTGCCCCTTGCTGTCGCCGCCATCCACGCCCCGCCCTGTCCGGGGATTGTCCCAGACGCAGGCAGGCCGCCGCGGGCGCGAGCCCGGGGCGGCCTGGGGATCGGGCCGGCGGCGAGGGAGGGTCCGCCGGCGACTTACGCGCCGTTCACGCGTCGATCCGCGGGGGAACCGCGGCGATCCTGGCGAGGATCACTTGTGGTACGTGGCCTTGGCGTCGGCCTGGCACTTGTCCTTGTCGGCGCCGGACATGCTGTCGCACTTTTCCTTGGCCAGCTTGTAGTCGGCGTCGTTCTTGGTCTTGGCGTCCTTGTCGGCGGCCTTGTCGATCGTCTTGGCTTCCTTGGTGTCGGCCTTGGCGTGGTCGCGCGCGTCCTTGGCGGCCTTGACGCAGACGTCCTTGTCGTTGCCCTTCATGTCGTCGCACTTCTCCTTGGCGACCTTGTAGTCGGACTCGGCGTGCACCTTCTGCGCCTTCAGCTGGTCGGACTGCTTGCCGGTGTAGGCGTACTCGAGATCGGCCTTGCCGTTCTTCTCCTTGGCCTCGGCCTCTTCCTTGCAGACGTCCTTGGCATTGCCGGACTGGCTGCCGCAGGCCTTCTTGTCGGCCTTGTAGTCAGCTTCGATCTGCTTCTTCTGGGACTTGTACTGGTCCTTGCTCATGCCGGGCGCGGAAGCGGCGTCGGCGGCGTGCGCGCCGAAGGCGGCACCGATGGCGATGGCGAGCAGGGCGGCGTGGATGCGATGGGTCATGGTGTGTTCCTCCGGAGAGTGGTTGGATGTGATGGTGCAGGGAAATGCGAGGTCAGGATTCTTCGAAGTGCATGCCGTCCCACCCCATGAAGCTGCGCAGGTCATCGTCGGCACTGTTCATGGCCAGCCAGATGAAGGACGCGGCGCCGAAACCGGCGAACACGACCAGGAGGGTGGCGATCCAGGCGATGGGATGCATGGTGGGCTCCGTTTCGGGCGGGGTGGGAGGCGACGTCCGCCGCTGCAATGCGAAGTTCGTCGACTGCGTGCAGTATCGGCAGGTGTCTTCGCGATGGGCAGCGGACGGAAGCGCGTCCCGGCGTAGTAGCCGTCCTACATGAGCGCACCGGGTCAGGCCGCCCGCGGCGCCCTGTAGGTGCGGGCCGACGATCAGGCGCGGGCCTCTCCAACGTCGCGCGCCGCTGTACGCGCGCACACTGGCCGTGACAGCTTCACGAATCCCCATGGCCGAACTCCTCATGCCCCCGAACCTGGACACGCCGGCGTCATCGCGCACGGGCCTCGCGCCGGCTGGCGAGTGCCCGCGGCTGCGCACCTACGTGGTGGAGGACAGCCCGGTGATCCGCGAGAACCTCATCGCCACGCTGGAGGAGCTGGGTCCGGTGGAGGTGGTGGGCGTGGCCTCGGACGAGCACACCGCCGTGGACTGGCTCGCGCACGCGCAGCCGGAGGTGGACCTGGTGATCGTCGACCTGTTCCTGAAGGGCGGCTCCGGGCTGGGCGTGCTGGAGCACGCACACCATGGCGGCGCGCGCCACGAGCGCCTGGTGGTGCTCAGCAACTTCGCGACGCCCGACATGCGCCGCAAGTGCCTGGAGGCGGGCGCCGACCAGGTGTTCGACAAGTCGAACGAGATCGACGCGCTGATCCAGTACTGCGTCGAGCTGGGCGAAGCCCTCGGTGACGGCCGCGGCGCGGCCCGGCGCTGAGCGTCAACCACGCCCCGACGCCGCCTCACCCGCGTCGATCACAACCACCATTCCCAGGCGCCCGCGAACACCTCGGACGCGCGGGCCTTGACCGGGCGCTGCCGCCAGCTCTCGAGCGTGATCGCGTCGGACGCCGCCAGGTCGCGCTGGAACAGCGCCTCCAACTGCGCACCGAACGTCGGCCCCAGCACGATGGCGTTGAGCTCGTGGTTGTGCAGGAAGCTGCGCCAGTCGAGGTTGGTGGAGCCGACGGTGGACCACACGCCGTCGATCGCCGCGGTTTTGGAATGCAGCACCGCGCCGCGGCGCTCGTGGATCTTCACGCCGGCGGCCAGCAGCGCGTCGTAGTGGCGATGGCCCGCCTGCAGCACCAGCCAGGAATCGGTGTGGCCTGGGAGCACCAGGCTGACGTCCACGCCCCGGCGTGCGGCGGCCTGCAGCGCGGCCAGCAGTTGCGGATCGGGCACGAAGTAGGCGTTGGTGAGGTGAACGCTGGTCTCGGCGTTGCCGATGGCCGACAACAGGGCGGAGAACATCACGCTGTAGCTGTCGTCGGGGCCGGAGCCGACGATGCGGACGATGTCGTGGCCGGTGGCCGCATCCGATGCGGGCGCCGCCGCAGCACGGGCCGGCAGGGGCGGGCCCTTCTGCGCTTCCCAGGCCGCCAGGAACAGCCGCTCGCAGTCGGCCGCGGCGGGGCCTTCGACGCGGATGTCGGTGTCGCGCCAGCCCGGTTGCCGGTCGCCGGGCTGGCCGGGTGCGGAGGCGCCGCCGGCCGGGACGGCGCCCGCGCGGCCGGCATCGTTGCCGCCAGCGCCACCCCCACCGCTGCCTCCGCCGCTGCCGTGGCTGCCGCCCGAGGACGAGTACACGGCGCTGATGTTGATGCCGCCCAGGATGGCGACGCGGCCGTCCACCTCCAGCAGCTTGCGGTGGTCGCGCTGGTTCAGGTCCCAGCCCGCGCCGGCCTTGAGTGGGTTGACGGGGTTGAACTCGACGATGCGCACGCCGGCGTCGCGCAGCGGCTGCCAGAAGGCCGCGGGGGTCTTCAGCGTGCCCACGCTGTCGCGCAGGATGTTCACCTGCACGCCGGCGCGCTGGCGCTCGGCCAGCACCTGCGCGAAACGGTGGCCGGCCTCGTCGTCCTCCAGGATGTAGGTCTCGAGGTCGACGTGGTCCCGGGCGGCGGCGATGGCGGCGAACATCGCGTCGTAGGTGGCCGGGCCGTCCTGCAGCAGCGTGACGCGGTTGCCCGTGGTGAGCGGGGTGCCTGTGATGGCCTCCTCGATCGCCAGGTGGCGGCCCAGCACGTCGGTGTCGGGGCTGCGGCCCTGCAGCCGGGCCAGCACGCGATGGCTGGCCTGGGCGTCGAGGGGTCCGTGCGTGCCGTCGATGGCCAGGGGCCGCGCTCGGTCGGGGCGGGCCAGGTCGGGCACGTAGGCGGGAATGGAACCGCAGGCTGCCAGCAGCCACGTGCTGGCCGCGGCGAAGAGGAAGGGCAGGACGCGGGAGCGCATGGCGGGACTCGACGGTAGGTGACTCGACGGCAGGGGACGCGCGAGGAACGGCAAGCGCGATGCCCAGCGGCGCCAGAGGCGGCCGGCGCGGGAATGAACCTTGCCGCGCCCACGCGGAATCCAAATGAGCCGTGCGACGCAACGACGTGTCGCCCGTCGATCGACACGCTGCAGGAGCGCCGCCATGATCACCTCCACACCCTTCACCGACTCGCTGTTCACGGGGATCGCGCTGCCCGAGGATCCCGCGCTGGCCGCGGGCTGCGAGGAGGGCGACTTCGACGGCGCGGCCGTCGAGGCCCTGGCGGTGGCGGTCTGCCCCGTGACGGGCCACGCGCTGGCCGACGTCGAGCGGTGATCCTGCCCCCGCCGTCCCCGCACCCGCACCCCCACCCGCCAGCGCACGCGCCATGCCCCGCCGCCGCTCGCCCTTGACGGCGGTGTGGACGCCCGCGCTCGTCCGCAGCTTCCACACGCTGGCGCGCGCGCAGCTGGCGGCTGGCCAGCGCACCGCCAAGGCGCTGGCCACGCAGGCGGTGGCACGACAGAAGCCGCCGCGCAGCGATGGCCACTGGGCGGCCAACGTGGCGATGGGGCCCGGCGGCCCGCGTCGATACCGGGTGTTCCGGCCGGCCCATCTGCCTGCGGGCGCCCGCGTGCCTCTCATGGTGATGCTGCACGGCTGTGGGCAGGACGCCGCGGCCTTCGCGCGCAGCACGCGCATGAACGCCGTGGCATCGCGCGAAGGCTTCCTGGTGATGTATCCCGAGCAGGACCGCGTGGCGAACGCGCAAGGCTGCTGGAACTGGTTCGAGACGGGCTCGGGCCGCGCCTGGAGCGAGGTGGCGTCCGTGCTGGGCGCCATCGACCAGGCCTGTGCGCTGTACGCCGTGGACCGCTCGCGCATCGCGCTCGCCGGCTTCTCCGCGGGCGCGGGCCTGGCGGCGTTGCTGGCGCTGCGCCACCCCGATCGTTTCGGCGCGGTGACGATGCATTCGGGCGTGCCGCCCAACACCGCGCATTCGGGCACCAGCGCGATGCAGGCCATGCGCGGGCGGCGCCCGACGGCGCCGCTGGCGTTGCGGGACGGGGCGGGATCCCCGCTGCCGCCCTTGCTGGTGGTGCAGGGCGCGCAGGATCGCGTGGTGGCGGCCGGCAACGGGCGCGCGGCCGCGCAGGCCTGGGCGCAGGCGCTGGGCGCGCGCGCGATGGCGACGCGCGTGGTGCGCCGCGGCGAGCGCCACACGGCGCGCCAGACCGATTGGCGGTTGGGGGGACGCGTGGCGGTATCGCTGGTGGAGGTGGACAACCTGGCGCATGCGTGGAGCGGCGGGGCCGCGTCGCAGGCATTCGGGGACCCGGCCGGGCCGGATGCGTCGCGCTGGGCGTGGTCCTTCTCGAAGCGGCAGTTCGCGCGCTGATCGACGGGCCCCCGGCGCGCCGCGGCCGATCGGGCGGGCCGATCAGGGCAGCACGTAGTCGGGCAGCGGGCCCACCAGCTCGTCGATCTCGACGGGCAGGCCGTGGAGATGGGGCTCCGCATGCGGCGGAGGGACGTTGAGCGGCAGCTCCTGCTCACGCGCCCAGTCGAGGATCTCCAGGCGGCCGTCCGTGTGCTCCACCAGCGCGGTGAGGCTCTCCACCCAGTCGCCGTCGTTGCAGTACAGCAGGCCATCGACGAGGCGCATCTCGGCGTGGTGGATGTGGCCGCAGACGACGCCGTCGACGCCGCGGCGGCGGGCTTCGCGCACGACGGCGGCCTCGAAATCACCGATGTAGCTGACCGCGCGCTTGACCGAGCGCTTGAGCGCGCGGGACAGGCTCCAGTACGGCAGGCCCCGGCGGGCGCGCCAGGCGTTCAGGTGGCGGTTCAGGCGCAGCGTGAACTCGTACAGCGCGTCGCCCAGGTGGGCCAGCCAGCGGGCGCACTGGATGACGCCGTCGAAGAGGTCGCCATGCGTGATCCACAGCCGGCGGCCATCCGCGGTGACGTGCACCCAGTCGTCCACCACCTCCACGCCGCCGAACGAGTGGCCCGTGTAGCGGCGCGCGAACTCGTCGTGGTTGCCGGGGATGTAGATCACGCGCGTGCCCTTGCGCACCTTGCGCAGCAGCTTCTGCACGACGTCGTTGTGCGCCTGCGGCCAGTACCACGCGCGGCGCAGCTGCCAGCCGTCGACGACGTCGCCCACCAGGAACAGCGTGTCGCACTCGACGTGCTTCAGGAAATCCAGCAGGGCGTCCGCGCGGCAGCCGGGCGTGCCCAGGTGCAGGTCGGAGATCCACGCGGTGCGGACGCGTCGCGCGCCGTCGCGCACCAAGCCCCGCGGGACCACTGGAAGGACAGGACCTGGAAGATCGCGTTGCATGAGCCCGCATCGTGGGCCCCGGGCATGTCACGCGGATGGCGAGGGAGTGACGCGCCGATGACGGCCACTTGCCCCCTTCGCCCCTGGCGGGGCCGGGTTCAGTGCATGTGCACGTCGGCCTTCTCGCCCATCTTGGGCTGGTCACCGGTGACGGCGGCCTTGGCCATCTTCCACAGCTGCACGATCTGGCTTTCCTTCACGTCCCAGTAGCTGGCGTGGATGATCGTGACCTTCACCAGCGCGAGCTCGGGGTCGGTGGGGCCGCCGGGGAACCAGGCCTGGTTGATCTTGTTCCACAGCTGCTTGACCTTCTCCGGGTCCTCCACGATCTCGGCGTTGCCCGAGACGGAGACATAGGCGTCCTTGCCGGGATCCGCGTAGCTGACGTTGACGCCGTGCTCCACGGCCAGGTCATGGGCCGCGTCGCCGCTGCGGCGGGTGAGGAACCACAGCGCGTCGTCCTCGTCGATCTTCTGGTTCTGCGTCGTCATCGGCCGCGCGTGCAGGTGGCCGTTCGGATGCCTCGTCGTGAACATCGCGAACTTGAGGTCCTTGATCAGGTCCCAGAGGTGCGCGCGGGCTTCGGTGGTGTCGTCGAGGTTCTTGCCGTGTTCGTCCATGTCGTGCTTCCTTTCGGTGTCAGCGCAATCGGGTGCGCAGGTGGTGGATCTCGTCGAGCAGTTGCAGCACCAGCGCCGTGGCGTGGGCGTCGAGCGCCAGGTCGCGGCGCAGGCGGTGGGCGGCGCGGGCGCGGCCCAGGGCCTCGCCGGCGAACATCCATTGGTCGGGCGCGTGACCCTCGGGTCGCAGCACGCCTTCCTCGACGAGGGCTTGCAGGAACGCGGCGTCGGCGTGGGAGACGCGGCACAGCTCGACGAACGAGAAGCGCAGGTCGTGCTCGACGACCACCGCGTCCGCGATGCGGGAGGGTGAGGAGGTCATGGGCGGGACTCCTGGGCGGCCCGCGGGTCGTGCCCCGCGAACGCGCGCGCCAGGGCCGCGTAGGCCTCGCGCTGCGCGTCCGTCGTGGCCGGCGGGGCCACGATGGAGAGCACGGCGTACAGGTCGCCCGGGCTCGCGCCAGGCAGGCCTCGGCCCTTCAGGCGAAGCTTTCGGCCTGCGGCGGAGCCGGGCGGAACGTTGAGCTCGACGGTGCCGTCGGGCGTCGTGAGGGGGACGGGGCCGCCCAGCGCGGCCTCCCAGGGCGCGAGGCGCAGGTCGACGTGGACGTCGCGCTCCTCCACGCGGAAGCGCGGGTCCGGACGGAACGCGACCTCGAGGTACAGGTCGCCGGGCTGGCCGTCGGCGCCCGGGGCGCCCTGGCCGGCCAGGCGCAGGTTCTGGCCGGCGCGGATGCCGACCGGGATGTTGACGTCCAGCTGGCGCTCCTCGAAGCGCACGCGGCCGTCCGGCTGGTGCACGGGCACGCGCAGTTGCAGCGTGCGACGGGCGCCATGGTAGCTGTCGGCGAGGTCGATCTCGATGCGGGCGTGGTGGTCGCGCGAAGGCGACGGGCCCGGGCCCATGCCGCCCATGCCGCCCATGCCGAAGGCATCGCGGGCGCGTGACGCGCGCGCGCTGCCCTGGCCGAAGAGGGAGCTGAAGAAATCGCTGAAGTCCGTGTCCTCGCCCAGGCCACCGCGGCCGCTGAACTCGTAGCCGCTGCCCCACCCGGGAGGCGGCTCGAAGTGCGCGCCCTGGCGCGGGCGGGCCGCGGCCTCGTCATAGGCCGCGCGCTTCTCGGCGTCGCCCAGCGCCTCGTACGCCTCGGCCACGTCCTTGAAGCGGGCCTCGGCGTCCTTCTCCTGGCTCACGTCCGGGTGGTACTTGCGGGCGAGCTTGCGGTACGCCTTCTTGATGTCCTCCGCGGGCGCATCCTTGGGCACGCCCAGCGTGGCGTAGTAGTCCTTGAAGTCCATGGCGCGGCGTGCGCGGGGCCCGCGGGGTCAGGGCCGTTGCGAGCCGGGTGCGCCGCCGGGCACCGGGTCGGGTCGGGGCGCGGGGCCGGTGCCCGCGGGCTTCTCGGCGTCGCCGTCGGCCCCGGCCACCGGCGCCACGATGGCCTTGCCGAGCGACTCGAGCGGGCCGTCGGAGTCCTTGCCGACGACGCGGCCGTCGTGGTCGTCCGGCAGGCGCTGCGAGCGGTCGGTGGCGGGGCGGTCGTTGGAGGTGTCTTGGCGGGGCATGGCGAAGGTCTCGTGAAGGGGCCCGCGTCGTGCGGGCTTCACGGGGCCTTCGGCAAGGCGCGTGCCGGTCGGGCCAGGTCAGGGGGAAGGCAAAGTCACTTCGGAAGCGCGTACGCGATGACGTAGTCGCCCGGCCGCGTGTGCGTGGAGCCGTGCCCGCCGGCCACGACCAGCAGGTATTGCCGCCCGTCCGCACCCAGGTAGCTCATGGGCGTGGCCTGGCCGCCGGCGGGCAGGCGCTGCTCCCACGCCACGTGGCCGTCGGTCATGTCGTAGCCGCGCACGTAGTCGTCCATCGAGCCCGAGAGGAAGGCGAGGCCACCCGCCGTCACCACCGCGCCCCCCAGGCTGGGCACGCCCATGTGGAACGGCAGCGGCAGCGGCGACAGGTCGCGCACGGTGCCGTTGCGGTGGCGCCAGGCCACCTGCCCGGTGCGCAGGTCCACGGCCGCGACCGTGCCCCAGGGCGGGGCCTGGCAGGGCAGGCCGAAGGGCGACAGGAACGGGCCCATCCGGGCCGCGAACGGCGCGCCGAAGTTCTCGTTCAGCGCGGGCAGCGCGCCCTTGGGCGGGCCCTTGTCCTGCACCAGCAGCGACGTCTCGTCGTGGCGCGGCACCAGCGTGGAGGTGAAGGCCAGCATGGCGGGCGTGACGAAGGCCACCTGGCGCACGGGGTCGACGGCGACGCCGCCCCAGTTGAAGACGCCGAAGTTGCCCGGGTGCACCAGCGTGCCCTGCGTGGAGGGCGGCGTGAAGCGGCCGTCGTAGCGCAGCTGGCGGAAGGCGATGCGGCACATCAGCTGGTCGAACATCGTGCCGCCCCACATGTCGGACTCGCGCAGCGGGGCCGGCTCGAACGACAGCGCGCTCTTCGGCTGCGTCACCGCGGTGCGGTCGCCGGGCGCGGCGCCTTGCGGCGCGGGGCGTTCCTGCACCGGCAGCACGGGCGTGCCGGTGCGGCGGTCCAGCACGAAGATCTCGCCCTGCTTGGTGGGCTGCACCAGCGCGGGCACCACCTGGCCGTTGATCGTGAGGTCCACCAGCGTGGGCTGCGCGGGCACGTCGTAGTCCCACAGGTCGTGGTGCACCGTCTGGAACGCCCAGTGCACGTGGCCATCGGCGATGTCGAGCGCCACCACCGACGACGAGTAGGTCTCGACCGCGGCGCTGCGATGGCCGCCCCACTGGTCGGGCGGCTGGTTGCCCATGGGCACGTAGACCATGCCGAGGGCTTCGTCCGCGCTGGCGATGGACCAGCTGTTGGGGGAGTTGGGCGTGTACTGGTCGCTGGCCAGCACGGGCGCGGTGCTGGCGGGGCGGCCCGAATCCCAGTTCCACTTGAGCTTGCCGGTCTCGGCGTCGTAGCCGCGGATCACGCCCGATTGCTCGCGCGTGGACGCGTTGTCCAGCACCGTGCCGCCCACGATGACCATGCCGCGCGCGACCACGACGGGCGAGGTCGAGTAGTAGGCGCCGCGCTGCGCGTTGGGCATGTTGGCCATCAGGTCGACGGCGCCCTGCTGGCCGAAGCCGGGGCAGGAGGCGCCGGTGGCGGGGTCAAGTGCGTACAGGTGGCCGTCGGCGCTGGCCATGAAGAGCTTCTCGGTGCAGCCGGACGGGCCGGGGGCGGGCGCGGGTGCGCTGGCGCTGGTGGCCGCGGCTTGGGCTGCGGCCGTCGCGGCGTTGGCCGCGAGGTTGGCCGCCTGGTACGTCACCCCGCGGCACGTGAGGTGCTGCAGGGCCAGGCCATCGGGCAGGGGCAGGTCGCGGCGCCAGAGCTGCTTGCCGGTGGTGGCGTCCAGCGCGATCACGGCCTGGTGCGGCGTGCACAGGTACAGCCGCGAGCCCACCTTGAGCGGGGTGACCTCGTCCGTCGTCTCCTCCGGGTCCCCGGGCTTGCCACGCAGGTCGCCGGTGCGGAATTGCCAGGCGACCTGGAGCTTGTCGACGTTGGCGGGCGTGAGCTGAGCGAGCGGGGAGTAGCGCTGGCCGGCCGCGGTGCGGCCATAGGCGGGCCAGTCGCCGTCGGGGATGGGGGAGGACGCGGTGACGGCCGCGGCGGAGGCGGCGGCGACCGCCGCGATGGGAGAGGACGCGGCGGGCGCCTGCGCATCCAGTCTTCCGTCCTGCTCGTGGGGATGGGCGAGGGCGGCGGCCAGCGCGGTGGCCACGTAGAGCGCGAGCATCACGGCCAGGCCGCCCCGCGAGAACATGATGCCGGGCACGCGCGTGGCGGCCGGCGGGATCGCGCGGGCGCGCAACGCCCGCGCGATGCGGCCGCGCGCCAGCCACAGGCCGACGACGAACGGCACGTCCAGACGCGCGGCGAGCGGCCACCAATCGAGGCTGGCTTCCTGCAGCGCCCAGGCCAGGGTGCCCGCCAGGAACAGCGAGTAGACGATGTAGGCCGCCTGCGAGCGGCGCAGCAGCAGCGCCGCCGTCAGACCGAAGCCCGCCGCGGCGGCCAGGTAGTACCAGGAGCCGCCCTGCAGCGCGAGCGTGGCGCCGCCGAGCCCGCTGGCCGTGGCCATCAACAGCAGGATCAGCGCAGTGAACAGCGGGGCCCAGGGTCGGCGCGCCGCGCCGCGCGCCCGCCGCTCGACCGGCGCATCCCGCGCGTCGAGGGGACGCGTGGGCGGGGAGGGCGGCGGCGGCTCGACGGATTCGGGGGGCGGGTAATCGGGCATCGGCGGCGTCTCTTGTTGTTCGCGAGGGGGAGGCGACAAGCCTCCGCTCGCGGGGACGTTACCGGGGATGTCCGTGATGCGCTGTAGGACGGCAGGATGGCGGGTTGTCGTCCTGCCGGCGCGTCAGGCGCGGCGCCGGCGCAGGCCCAGCAGCGCCAGGCCCGCGGCCATCAGCGCGACCGTCGGCGCCTCGGGCACGGCGGTCACCGACACGTCGGCGATGGCCAGCGTCGACGTGCCGTCGAAGTCGCCGATGTCGGCCACGCCGAAGGCCAGCGTGTGCAGGCCGCCCTGCGCGAACGTGAGGTCGAACCACGTCCAGCCGGTGTGCCAGGCGTTGCCGTCGGTGCCGGGCAGCACGGCGTCGGCGAGGGACGCGAGCGTGGTGCGCTGACCGTCCACCACCACCCAGGCGGTGTCGGGCTGGAAGGTGTCCAGCGTGCCGAGATCCCAGCGGAAGCGCAGCTGGCTGCCCGCGGCGGCCTGGAAGGCCTGGCTGGCCACCGAGCCCTCGAAGGCCACGACACCGTTGGCGGCGTCGGGGTCGAGCGCGCCGATCTGCAGGCCCGAGGCCTCCTCCAGGCCGCCGGGCAGGCCTGCCGCGACGGCGGCGGTGCCGGACGCGTTGCGCGCGCCGATGCCGAGGCCGCTGTCGGCATCGTCGGCGAAGTCGACCGAGGCGGTCGTGAGCCACAGGTGGCCGGGGTCGGTGCCCGAGGCGGGCTGCACGGAGGCGTCGCCGGCGGCCTGCCAGCCGGTGAGGTCACCGCTGCCGAAGTCGCCGTTGACCACCTGGGCGTGCGAGGCCAGCGGCAGGGCCGCCAGGGCGGCGGCCGCGAGGGCCGCCAGGAGATGTCGTTGTCGGATCATGATGAGGGTGTGTTTCGTGGAGTTGCCGGTGTTCAGATCAGTGGTGCCGGGCGGCCAGGCGGCGCGCGGCGACCACGGCGCCGGGTTGGCCCAGGCCGAGGTCGCGGGCCGGGTCGATGGCACCCGGCGACACGTTCAGCAGCGTCACCAGCGGCCGCGGCAGGCCGGCGCCGGTGCGGCCGTCGGCGTCGATCTGCACGATCGTGTTGGCGCCCGAGGCGGTGAGCACCACGACGCCGTTCGTCCAGGCGGTGACGGGGCTGGCGCCGATCGAGGCCAGCAGCGTCCCCAGGTCCAGGCGCGACAGGCCCGGCTGGAAGTCGGTGATCGTGTCGCCCGCGTCGCGCATCGACGTGTAGACGAACACGTCGTGGCCGCCGTTGCCCGTGAGCGTGTCGGCGCCGGCGCCGCCGGTGATGACGTCGTCGCCCGGCGTGCCCAACAGCGTGTCGCGGCCGGCCGTGCCGTTGACGGCGTGGACGATGTTCAGGCCGACGACGACGGGGTCGTGGTCGGAGGCGCGATACGGGGTGGGGGTATAGCCGTCGGGCGCGCAGGTGCCGCAGGCGGGCTGCTTGAACTCCAGGTTGTAGTCGATGATCTGCGGCTCGTCGGCGTTGTTGTGCCATTCCACGGCGCCCGTCACCTTGGCCGACAGCGTCTGCGTGGTGATGGCGTGGTCCAGGCGGCCGGAGGTGCCGTTGAAGACGTAGGAGTAGCCGAAGGCGTTGTAGCGGCCGATCTGGTCGACGAAGCCGTTGGAGGTGAGGTCGGCGATCGGATCCTCCTGGGCGTACGAGTTGAAGTCGCCCACCAGGATCACGTCGTTCACGCCGCTGCGCTGCTGCACGCTCGCCACGAAGCTGCGCAGCTGGTCGGCCTGTTGCACGCGGCGCGCGTTCCAGCAGCCCTGGCCGTCGCCCTGGTCCGTGTCGAGGCCGGTGGCGCCGTCGCAGCCCTTGGACTTCAGGTGGTTGACGACCACGTTGAAGCGCTCGCCGTTGCGCGCCTGGAAGGCCTGGGCCAGCGGCGGGCGGTTGTTGATGGCGACCGGGTCGCTGAGCGACGCGCCCACGGGGGTGACGGCGGCGGCGCGGTAGATCATCGCCACCTTGATGGCGTCCGTGCCCGAGCCGGTGGCCGGGTCCGGCACGCGGCTGTAGACCGTGCCGCCCAGGCGGGCGTTCAGCGCGTCCACCAGGTTCTGCACGGCGGTGGGGCCGTTGTTCTGCATCTCCATCAGGCCCACGACGTCGGCGTCCAGGGCCACCAGCTCCTCGACGATCTTGGTGCGCTGGCGCGTGAACTCCAGCATGCTGTTGGCGCCGCGGCAGTCGTCCGCCGTGTTGCTGGGCGGGCACTTGTTGGTGCCGTCGTTCAGCGTGGTGAAGAAGTTCAGGACGTTGGCGCTGCCGATGCGCAGGTTGCCGCCCACGGCCTCGGGGCCCGTCGTGCGCGGGTTGGCGCGCGCGAAGGTGGGCGCGGTGAGCGGGTGCAGCTTGTACGCGCCCGGGTCGGTATTGGACGAGGTGGTGAGGCCGTAGTCGATCACGCCTGTCAGCGTGGACGTGGTGTCGCCCGCGCGCACGGTGCCGTCGACGCCCAGGTAGGGGATCGGGTTGGGGTTCTGGCCGGCGTTGCCGTCGTCCAGCAGGATCGTGCGGCGCAGGTTGTCCGCGTTCATCGCATCGGCCTGCGGGCCCGGGCGGAACTTGTTGGTGGGCATCTCCAGGCGCGGGCCGGCGGCCAGCGTCAGCTCGCCGTAGCGGCCCAGGAAATAGTTCTGCTGCACGGTGAACGGGCCGTTCAGCGTCACGAGCATGCCCTCGACGGCCTCCAGCGCATCGGCGCTCGCCAGCGGCATCTGCAGCACCACCGGGGCGATGGTATAGCCGGTGCCGACGAGCGTGATGCCCGTGATGCCGGTGAGCTCGGTGACCGTGTGCGCGGCGGTGTCGGGGTTGCCCACGGCGCCCGTGTTGAACTCGGCCACCGTGGCGGTGACCTGCACCAGCTGGCCGGGTTGCACCGTGGGTGCCGTGCCGGTGTACGCGAAGATGCCGTCGGACGTGGCCGGATTGTTGTCGCCGGTGAGGTCCTGCAGGAAGAAGCCGTTGCTGTTCACGTGGGTGACCACGCCCTGCGTGGTGACCAGCTGTCCGGTGTAGGCGCTGCTGGCGCCGCTGCCCTGGATCGTGTAGATGGGCAGCGCGAGGCCTCCGCCACCACCGCCACCGCCGCCGTTGCCGGCGCAGGTGGACAGGGCCGACGCCGTGTTGCGCGGCGCGGGCGTGCCGGAGGCGAAGTCGGCGTTGTTGGCGTTGGTGTCGGTGCAGCCGCTGGCCGCGCGCAGCAGCGCGGTGGTGCCGCTCAGGCCGGGCGCGGGGCTGCCTTCGGCGAAGTTGGCGGTGCCGTAGCCCACCAGGTCGACGATCTGGGCCAGCTGGGCGGGCGAGCACGCCTGCGCCGGGCTGCCGTTGCAGGCCAGGCCCGTGGCCACGTTGGCCAGGATGACCTTGCCTGCACTGGAGGACAGGTTGACGGTGCCCGTGGCATCCGGGGTGGGCAGCGCCTGGCCGGTGGGGGCCGACGCCATCTTCACCAGGTAATACTGGCCCGGCTGCAGCGTGCCGTTGAGCGCGGTGACGCCGTTGGAGGCGAAGGTGCCGGTGCCCGTGGCACTGGCGTACTGCACCGACCAGCCGGCGAGCGATTGGGGCGTGCTGCCGGCGTTCAGCAACTCGACGTAGTCGGCATTGAACGTGTTGCCGTTGCCGCCGAACACCTGGCTGATGACGACGCCGGTGGCGGCCAGGCCCTGCGCGCGCAGGGGCGCATGGGCCGCGGCCGGTTGGCGCGGGGGGGCCGCGTCCGCGGCGGGGTGCAGCGCCAGCGTGGCGCACAGGGCCAGCACGCCGCGGGCGACCGCGGTGCTGGCGTTGGGGATAAGCGAGGGGGTGGCCCGGCGCGTCATGGGGAACCTTCGTGGGGATGGAGAACGGCGCGGAGTGTCGAGGGGCGTCGTGACGGCGGCGTGACTCATCCGTGACAATCGCGGGCGCTCGGTGAATACCCTTGGGGGTATCACCGACGCACGCCTGCGGCCCGCGCGCCCCGGCGCGCCGGCTTGCGCAATCCGGTACTGCTGTCTACCCTGGGGTCCATGACCTTCGCGTTCACCCGCTGCTTCTTCCACCACGACGGCCTGCGCCTGTCCTACCTGGACAGCGGCAACGACGCGCCGCTGCTGGTGGCCCTGCACGCGCACCTGATGGAAGGGCGCACGTACGAGGGCCTCGCCCGGGCGCTGCAGCCCGCCTGGCGGGTGGTGGCGCCCGACCAGCGCGGGCATGGCGACTCCGACCATGCGGCGCGCTACGGCCGGGACGACTACCTGGGCGACCTGCGCGCGCTGCTGGACCACCTGGGCGCGCCGCGCGCCGTGCTGATGGGCAACTCGCTGGGCGGGGTCAATGCGTACCAGTTCGCCGCGCGCCACCCGCAGCGGGTGCGCGCGCTCGTGGTGGAGGACATCGGGGCCGTGGTGGATTCCGACATGCGCTTCGTCGGCGCCTGGCGGGGCACGTTCGGCTCGCGCGCCGCGCTGGCCGACCGCGTGGGACCGCGACTGCTGCCCTACGTGGCCCCGTCCTTCCGCGAGACGGCCGCCGGCTGGTTCACCGCCTTCGATCCCGACGAGACGCTGGCCTCGCAGGCCGCCTTGAACGGCGACCACTGGGCCGACTGGCTGGCCACCGACTGCCCCGCGCTGCTGCTGCGCGGCCGAACCAGCAACGTCTCCGATGCCACGATGTTCGAGCACATGGCCGCCGAACGGCCCCGCACCCTCCTGGTGACGCTGGAGGCCGGGCACGTGGTGCACCAGGACGACCCGCAGGGCACGAGCCGCGCGGTGGCCGCGTTCCTGGCGGCGCTGCCCGACCGTTAGCTAGCGCCTCGCCGCCACCAGGTCCAGCAACGCCCGCACCTGGGCCTGCAGCGGCGCGGGCACCGCCTTGTCGCCCGCCAGCACCTCGTGCGTGTAGCGTGCCGTGGCCTCTGGCGAGATGTCGGTGGGCAGGTCGGGCAGCGTGGCGAGCGGGCCTGCCTGGGCCGGCACCGACAGGTCCTCGCGCGCCTGGCCGCTCACGAACGCGCCCATGCGCGGGCAGCGGCGCGCGTCGGCCACCGGCTCGCCCTCGGTGCCGTGCATCAGCAGCGCATCGGCGCCGGTGAGGGCCAGGAAGTGCCCCAGGCTGTGCGCATACTCGGGGTGGGTATGGTTGACCACGCGGACGGCACCCTGCACGGCGGGCAGCAGCTTGGCCAGCGAGTGCGCCGGGTTGCGCAGGCCGATCAGGCGGCGCAGGCCCAGCAGGCGGGCCAGCGGTGGATGCAGCGCGTCGGTGGGCATGAAGGCCGCCGCGCCGTCGTGCCAGCGCCGCGCCACCATGTCCGCGTCGCTGCAGCCGGGCAACCCCAGGGCGTCGAAGATCGCCGCGCTGGTCACGCGGCCCGGGTCTTCCGGCAGGCCATGGACCAGCACCGACACGCCCTGGCGCGCCAGCAGCGCGGCCAGCAGCGGGACCAGGTTGGGCAGCTTGCGCGCGCCGTTGTACGAGGGCAGCACCACCGCGCCGCCCGCCGCGGCGGCGGGCAGGGGCAGCAGGCGGGGCGCCACCGCGTCCATGAAGCCGGCCAGCTCCTCCGGCGTCTCGCCCTTGATGCGCATGGCGATGGCGAACGCGCCCTGCTCGACGAGGCTCACGCGCTCATCCAGCACGGCGGCCATCAGGTCGTGCGCCTGCTCGCGCGACAGGGCCCGCGCGCCGTCCTTGCCTCGGCCGATCCTGCGCAGGTAGGGCGCGATGGAGACGGCGGGGGCGGGGTCGGGGGCGCTCATGCGCCGATTGTGGCGCCGGTCGTTGCCTGCGCCCTCCGCCGTGGCGGACCCTTCTCTTCCCGGGACCGCAGGCTTCACAATGCACGGACCGTGCCGAACGAGGCCGTGGTGCCACCGCGACTCCTACGACGGTGTCCATCGGCCCGAATCTGTACCCGTCCATTGCTCGACGACGCGGGGGTGGCATCACCCGACGACCCCAGGAGACCTCGATGACCCCCGCGCCCGCCAACGACCGCGCCTTCGCCGGCGCCATCCCCGCCTTCTACGACCGCTTCATGGTGCCGCTGCTGTTCGCGCCCTTCGCGGACGACCTGGCCGCGCGCGTGGCGGCCGCGCGGCCAAAGCGCGTGCTGGAGGTGGCCGCCGGCACGGGCGTGTTGACCCGTCGCTTGTCGCAGGTGCTGCCCGAGGGCACGACGATCGTCGCCACCGACCTGGCCCCGCCCATGCTGGAGGAGGCGCAGCGCATCGGCACCGCGCGGCCGGTGCGGTGGCAGGCGGCGGATGCGCAGGCGCTGCCCTTCGACGACGCCTCGTTCGACGTGGTGGCCTGCCAGTTCGGCGCGATGTTCTTTCCCGACAAGGTGGGCGCGTTCGCGCAGGCGCGCCGCGTGCTGCGCACGCCGGGCCTGTTCGTCTTCAGCGTGTGGGACGCGCTGGCGCACAACGACTTCGCCCGGGCGGTGGAGGAGGCGCTGGCCACGCTGTTCCCGCACGACCCGCCGCGGTTCATGTCACGCACGCCCCACGGCTACCACGATCCCGGCCTCGTGCGCGAGCACCTGGCCGGCGCCGGCTTCACCGACGTGGACGTGCAGACGGTCACCCTCACCGGCCAGGCCCCATCGGCCCATGACGTGGCACTCGCGTTGTGCCAAGGCACGCCGCTGCGGGGCGAGATCCTCGCGCGCGACGCCGCGCGCCTGGACGAGGTCACCGACGCCTGCGCGCAGTGGGTGGCGCGCCGCCTGGGCGACGCGCCCGCCACGGGCCGCCTGCAGGCGCACGTCGTGCAGGCCTGGCGGCGCGGCTGAGGCGATCGCCGGAGCGCCGCCATGTCCGAACTCGAACTCAAGTTCCAGGTGCCCGCCCCGGCGCTGGAAGCGCTGCGCGCCGACCTCCTGGCCAGCCCCGGCACGCCGCCCGACACGGTGCGCCTGCGCGCCACCTACTTCGACACCGACGACCGCCTCCTCGGCCGGCACCGCATGGCGCTGCGCCTGCGGCTGGAGGGTGACACGTGGGTGCAGACGCTGAAGGCCGCGCGGCCGCACTCGGTGGACCGGCTGGAGGAGAACGCCGATCGGGGCGTGGGCGATGGCGGCGACGCGCCGTCCCTGGACCTCGCGCTGCACGGCGACGGCGAGGCCGGGCGCCTGCTGCACGCGCTGCTCGCGCAGCACCCGGGTGCCGTCCTGCGGCCGCGCTACGCCACGGACGTGCGGCGCCTGCGGCACACGGTCGCGCTGGGCGGCACGTCCGTGGAGATCGCGCTGGACGAGGGCGAGATCGTGGCCGGCGCTCGCCGCGCCACGATCCGCGAGGTCGAATTCGAGCGCCTGTCGGGCGACGCCTCCGCGCTGTTCCACCTGGCCGGCCGCTGGCAGCAACGCCACGGCCTGTGGCTCGACATCGTCTCCAAGGCCGAGCGGGGCGAGCGCCTGGCGGCCGGCGATGGCCTGGCACCCGCGGTGAAGGCCGGGCGCGCGCACGTGGCCCGCGGCCAGGACGCCGCCACCGGCCTGCGCCGCATCGTGGCGGCCGGCCTGGCCCAGGTGCTGGGCAACGCCAGCGCGATCGTGCACGGCGCGGCCGGGGACGAGCACGTGCACCAGGCCCGCGTGGGACTGCGTCGCCTGCGCACCGCGTTGCGCGAGCTGGGCCCGGCCAGCGGCGCGGTGGACCCGGCATGGGAGCCCGCGCTCGCCCGCGCGTTCCGCGCGCTGGGCGCGGACCGGGACGCGCGCGTGTTGCCGGCGCAGCTGGCACCCGTCCTGGCCGAGGCCGGCGCCCCGCTGGCGGACTGGCGAGAGGCGCATGCGGCGCCGGCGCCGGCACCCACGCCATCGCCCGTGCCCCGCGCCGCCCATCCCACGCACCCGCCCGGCCTCACGCAGCCCGGCCAGCCCACGCCCGCCGCGGTCCTCGTCGATCCGATCTTCCAGCGAACCTTGCTGTCGATGCTGGCCCTGGCCGAGGCAGGCGATGTCGCGTCTGGCAGCGTTCCGCACGACGCGGCCGTGCCCTCGCTGCGCGCGCTGCTGCGCCGCCGGCTCGGGCACGTGCATGCCCAGTTGCGCCGCGACGCCGCGCGCTTCGAGACGCTGCCGCCCGACCTGCAGCATCGCGCCCGCAAGCGCCTGAAGCGCCTGCGGTACCTGGCCGACTTCGCCGCCCCGCTGTTCAAGGACAAGGACGTGACGGCGACGATGCGCCTGCTGGAGGCGGCGCAGGACGTGCTGGGCCGGTTGGTGGACGAGGGCGTGGCGCAGGCGCGTTTCCACGACGCGGCGCAGGCCGGCGACGCGCGGGCCTGGTTTTCCGCGGGCTGGCTGGCGGGCCGCCGCCCGGCGCACGTGGCCGCGTCCCGCCGGGCCTTGCGCCGCCTGGCCAAGGCGCGCGTGTTCTGGGCGTGAAACGGTACCCCGCATGTCACGCCCGAGCCCCGGAATCACCGCAAGAGGGCCCGACACGATGACCACACCAGACACGCTGGCGACGCTCGCGACCCTGGCCACGCTCGCCGCCCTGGCCGCCTGCGGGGGCGGCGGCGGTGCCGGCACCCCCGCGCCACCGCCGCCGCCCCCGCCGCCGCCGCCGGTGGTGGACGTGAGCCACGTGGCCGTGGCCGATCCCGGCAGCACGCTGCCTGCGGGCTGGCAGCACGGCGCGTTCATGGAGATCTTCGTCCGCAGCTACCAGGACAGCGACGGCGACGGCATCGGCGACCTGAAGGGCCTGACCAGCCGCCTGGACTACCTGCGCGACCTGGGCGTCAAGGGCCTGTGGCTGATGCCGATCACCGTTAGTCAGGACCACGACCACGGCTACGCGGTGCAGGACTACCGCGGCGTGGAAGCGGCCTACGGCAGCCTGGCCGACCTGGACGAGCTGCTGCGGCAGGCGCACGCGCGCGGCATCGGCGTGGTGCTGGACTACGTGATGAACCACAGCGGCTCGCTGAACCCGTTGTTCCTCGACGCAGCGTCGTCCGTTGCCAATGCCTACCGCGACTGGTACGTCTGGCAGCCCACGCAGCCCGCGGGCTGGAACGTGTACGGCAGGTCGCCGTGGCACCAGGCAGCCACCGGCTGGTACTACGGGGAGTTCGATGCCGCGATGCCGGACTGGAACCTCCTGGACGACGACGTCTTCACCTACCACCAGGACAACCTGCGCTTCTGGCTCGATCGCGGCGTGGACGGCTTCCGCTTCGACGCCGTCGGCAACCTGGTGGAGAACGGCCCCGACGCGTGGTCGGTGCAGCCGCAGGACGACGTGCTGATGGCCCGCGTGCAGGCCACGCTGGGTGCGTTCCAGCAGCGCTGGATGGTGTGCGAGGTGCCGGATGCGCCGCAGCGCTTCGGTGGCCCCGGGGCGTGCGGCAGCGCCTTCGCTTTCGACCTCAATCGCCAGCTCATCGGCGCCTCGGGCGGCAACCCGTCCGACCTGACCTACGTGGCATCCTATTTCACGACGGCGCCGGCCGGCATGGCCACGCTGCTGACCAATCACGACAGCTTCGCGGGCGCGCGCCTGGCCGACCAGCTGGGTGACCAGCCCGCGCGCTACCGCATCGCCGCGGCAATGAACCTGCTGCTGCCGGGCACGCCCTTCATCTACTACGGCGAGGAGATCGGCATGGCCGGCGCGCCGATCCCCGGCGACGCCGGCCTGCGCTCGCCCATGAGCTGGACCGGGGACACCACCCGCGCCGGCTTCACCACCGGCACGCCGTACCGGCTGCTGTCTGCCAACGTGGCCACGCGCAACGTGGCGGCGGAGGACGGCGACCCGGCCTCGCTGCTGTCGTTCTATCGCGCCATCCTCGCGTTGCGCAACGCGCGGCCGTCGATCTCGCAAGGCACGTACAGGGCGCCGCTTGCCAGCGGCGGGGTGGTCGGCTGGCAACGCACGGCGGGCGCGGAGACGACGCTGGTGCTGTTCAACACCGGCACCGCCCCGGCCCCGGTCGACGTCGGATCGCTGCCGGCGAACGGCACGCTCGCCGCGCTGTACCCGGCGGGCGGCGCGGGCGGGACGGCCTCGGGGGCGGGGCACGCGCAGCTGGTGCTGGCGGCGCAATCGGTGAACGTGTTCGACGTCGCGCCCTGAGGTCGCGACCCGCCGTCGTCTTCAGGCCGCCGCCGGCTCTCCCGCCACGCGGGTCCATCCGCCTCCCGCGCGCTCGAACACCTCCACGCCGGCGCGCTCGAACCGACCGCTCTCCGGCATCCAGGCATGGCGCTCCACCGCCACGCGCGCGCCGTCGATGCGCACGACGTTGAACGCATTGGACTCGCCGCGCTCGCGCGTGCTGGTGGCCGTGCCCGCGCTGACCACCAGCGCGGCGTAGCCGTCGCGTCCGTCGTCGCGATACCGCTCCCCCGTATCGGTGGCGACGCTGACGTGGCGGTGCCCGGCCAGCAGCAGGTCCACGCCGGCCGCCGCGAACGCGGCCATGGCCAGGCGGGCCCGGCCGATCAGCTCCCGGCTGTCCACGCCGTCCTCGGCCTCGAAGGGGTGGTGCGTCACCACCACCTTGAAGACCGTGTCCGGCAACGGCGCCAGCAGCGCCTGCACCGCGGCCAGCTGCTCGCGGTTGACGCGCCCGTTCTTCACCACCAGCGACCGCGCCGAGTTCAGCCCCACCACGGCCACCTCGTCGTCCACGTGGCGCGGCAGGGGATCGGACTCGATGTAGCGGTGGAACTTGTCGAGCGGCGTCAGCAGCCGGGCGGCCACGTTGTACAGCGGCACGTCGTGGTTGCCCGGCACCACCACCTGCGGCCCCGGCAGGCGCGCGAGGAAGGCGGCCGCGGCCTCGAACTCGGCGCTGCGGGCGCGCTGCGTCAGGTCGCCGGAGACGACCACCACGTCGGGGCGCGCCGCGTGCACGGCGTCCACCAGGGGCTGCAGCAGGGCGTCGTCGACGCGGCCGAAGTGCAGGTCGGACAGGTGGGCCAGGGTGCGCATGTCGGAACCTCCAGGCGTCGCGCGGGGTCAGGCGGCGGGTGACGCGGATGCCGATCCCGCCGCCGACGCCGGCACCAGCACGCGCAGGGCCCGCGCGTGCAGCTTGTAGTGGAACGGGCCCGCCAGCCGCCGCACCTCGCCGTCGGTGGCCACGGCCAGGGAGTGGTGGCGCGTCTCGATGCAGGCTTCGCTCACCGAGTAGCTGAGCAGCCCGGGCGCCTGGTGCAGGCGGCCGGCGAGGGCGCGCACGGCCATCACGACCAGCTGCCAGCGCGTGGCCTCGCGCGCCAGGTGGATGCACATCGTGCCGTCGCGCAGGTCGTCTCGAGCGCCGGCATCGAACCCCTCGAGGCGGTAGGCGTTGTTGCCGATGAAAACGAAGGGCGTGCGGATCCAGGTATCCGCGCCATCGACGCTCAGGCGCACCTTGACGAAGGGGAACCGTCGCAGCGCGTTCCAGCTGGCGCTGGCCAGCGCGCGCCACTTGCTACGGCCGAAGCGGCGCTGCTGGTGCTCGCGGTCGCGCACGATGTGCGGGTACAGGCCCAGGCTGGAGTTGTTGAGGAAGAAATGGCCGTTGACTTCGCCGACGTCCACCTGCGTCTCGACACCGGCGACCAGCGCCTCGAGCGCCTGGGTGGGATCGGGCGGCACCCCGAGGTCGCGCGCGAAGTGGTTGAGCGTGCCCAGCGGCAGGACGCCCAGCCGCTCGGGGCGCCCCACCAGCCGGCTGGCCACGGCGTTGATCGTGCCGTCGCCTCCGCCCGCCACCAGCGTGCGGCAGCCGCGGGCCAGGGCCGCGTCGACGGCCGCCGTGATCTCGTCGCCGCCGTGCACGCGGGCCACCGGGCCGCCGGCGGCCAGCTGCTCCAGGCGCGGCAGGTGGGCGTCCACCCAGTCCCCGTGGGCGCCCGGGGTGACACCGGCGCCGGCGTTGATGATGAAGCCCACCGGGTCGCTCATCGACGTGCCTCCGGGGCGATCACGGCATGGTTGACGTGCTGACGGCCCGCGCACGCGTTGCACGCGGCCAGCCAGGCGCCGCCCTCCAGCATGCCGCCGACGCAGTCGGTGGGATAGTGCTGCCCGAGCATCACGCGGCTCGTGGCCACCAGCAGCACGGCCAGCGCGGCCAGCACCACGACGGCGGCGCGCGACGCCGGATGCGGCGCCAGGTGTGGCCACGCCAGGCAGACGATCATCCCGTACAGCACCGTGGCCCCGGCGGTGTGGCCGCTGGGAAAGCTGTAGGTGGGCAGCAGTTGCGCGGCGTAGCCCCAGGCCGGCCGGGGCCGCTGCACGGCCAGCTTGACGGCCGCGTTGAGCAGCAGCCCGCCGGGCACGGTGGCGACCAGCGGCCAGAGGGCCTCGCGGCTGCCGCGCCACCCCAGCACGGCGGCCAGCAGGGCGGACATCGCCAGGATGCCCGCCGTGCCGTGCACCTCGCTGACGAGCGACATGGCCTGCAGCACGGCGGGGGCGGCCCACGCATGCAGCGCCGCGCCGATGCGGTCGTCCCAGGGCGCCGCGGCTGCCAGGGCCTCGGTCAACAGCGGGGCGACGAGCCAGGCGCCCCCCACGAGGAGTGCCGCGGCCAGCAGCACGCGCCCGAGCCATCGCCCCGAGGGCAGTGGGAGCAGTGGCATGGCGGGCAGGGGGACGGCGTGTGGACGGGACATCGCGGCCCCCCAGGCAATCGCCGGGCCAAGCGACGGGGACGGCGCGTGCCGGCCGTCACGGGAGCCAACCTTGCCACACGCTGACCTTCGCGGCCGTGTCCGCCTCGACGATTCGGAGAATCCTGCATGACCGACCCCCGTTCCGGCAAACCCGCCCAACCCGCCAAGTCGACGTCGCCCAAGGCGTCGCAATCCGCGCCGCCCCCGCCGCCGGCGCCCGCGGGTCGCGACGAGCCCATCAACAAGCAGGTGGCCGCCCAGGGCCAGCCCCTCGCGGTGCAGATGCCCGTGGCCGGGCACAAGCTGGCCGAGCACGGCCGCGACGCCGCGGTGCGGCCGCCCGAAGGCGCCCAGGTGCCGGTGCCGGATGCCGCCGCCGTGGCCAGCACCGCCAGCGAGGCCAACGCGAGCGAGAAGGCGGGCGCGGGCGCGGGCGCACCCGGCCCCGCGGGTTCGCTGGACCCGCAGCGCGTGGACGCCAGCGGCCAGCGCCTGACCACCAACCAGGGCGTGCCCGTCGGCGACAACCAGCACTCGCTCAAGGCGGGCCTGCGTGGCCCGACGCTGCTGGAAGACTTCATCCTGCGCGAGAAGATCACGCACTTCGACCACGAGCGCATCCCCGAGCGCATCGTGCACGCCCGCGGCTCGGCGGCGCACGGCTACTTCGAGTGCACGGCCGACATCACCGGCCTGACGCGTGCCGCGCCCTTCGCGCAGGTGGGCAAGCGCACGCCGGTGTTCGTGCGCTTCAGCACGGTGGCCGGCGAGCGCGGCTCCATCGACACCGCGCGCGACGTCCGCGGGTTCGCCGTCAAGTTCTACACCGACGAAGGCAACTGGGACCTGGTCGGCAACAACATCCCGGTGTTCTTCATCCAGGACGCGATGAAGTTCCCGGACCTGGTGCACGCGGTCAAGCCCGAGCCGCACCACGGCATGCCGCAGGCGGCGTCGGCGCACGACACGTTCTGGGACTTCGTGTCGCTGATGCCCGAAAGCACGCACATGCTGATGTGGGCGATGTCCGACCGGGCCATCCCGCGCAGCTACCGGATGATGCAGGGCTTCGGCGTGCACACCTATCGCCTGGTGAACGACGCGGGCGAGGCGCGCTTCGTCAAGTTCCACTGGAACCCGGTCTACGGCACGCATTCCCTGGTGTGGGACGAGGCCGTGAAGCTGGGCGGCGCCAACCCCGATTTCCACCGCCAGGACCTGTGGGAGGCCATCGAGGCCGGGCACTACCCGGCGTGGGAACTGCAGCTGCAGGTGTTCACGGAAGAGCAGGCGGCCGCCTTCAGCTTCGACGTGCTGGATGCGACGAAGCTGGTGCCGGAGGAACTGGTGCCCTTGCAGACCGTGGGGCGCATGGTGCTGGACCGCAACCCGGACAACTTCTTCGCGGAGACCGAGCAGGTGGCCTTCTGCACGGCCCACGTGGTGCCGGGCATCGACTTCAGCAACGACCCGCTGCTGGCGGGCCGCATCCACTCGTACGTGGACACGCAGATCACGCGCCTGGGCGGCCCCAACTTCCACGAGATCCCGATCAATCGCCCGCTGGCGCCGGTGCACAACAACCAGCGCGACGGCGCGCACCGGCAGGCGATCCCGCGCGGCCGCGTGGCCTACGAGCCCAATTCGCTGGGCGGCGGCTGCCCATTCCAGGCCGGGGCGCGCGGCTTCGCCACGGCGCCGCAGCCCGTGGAGGACAGCAAGCTGCGCGGCGCGCCCGAGAAGTTCGCGGAGCACTACGCGCAGGCGGCGCTGTTCTTCCACAGCCAGTCCGATGTGGAGAAGACCCACATCGCCAACGCCTTCACGTTCGAGCTGAGCAAGGTGAACGTGCCCGCCATCCGCGAGCGCATGGTCGCCAACCTGCGCAACGTCTCCGACGACCTGGCGGTGGCCGTGGCCGATGGCCTGGGCCTGGCGCTGCCGGACCCCGCGCCCCGGGCGCTGGCCAACCCGCCCGCGCCGGAGGTGTCGCGATCCCCGACGCTGTCTCTGGCCGCGCGACCGGGCGAGGCCGGCGTGCGGTCGCGCGTGGTGGCCGTGCTGCTGGGCGAGGGCGCCGAGGCCGCCGGCGTGCAGGCCGTGAAGGACGCGCTGGCCGCGGCGGGTGCGGGCGTCAAGCTGGTGGGGCCGCGGGTGGGGCCGCTGCAGCTGGCGGACGGCGCTCGCGTGGATGCGGACGGCTCGCTGGCCAACTCGCCCTCCGTGCTGTTCGACGGCGTGGTGGTGGCCGGCGGCGCGGCGTCGGTGGCGGCGTTGCGGCGGGACGCGCGCACCGCGGAGTTCCTGCGGGACCAGTTCCGGCACTGCAAGACCATCCTGGCGCTGGGCGACGGCCAGTCGCTGCTGGCCGATGCGGGCATCGACGCGAAGGGCGGCGACCCGGGCGTGCAGGCGGCGGCCGATGGCGACGCGGCCGCGGCGGCGAAGCGGTTCATCGCGGCGCTGGCCAAGCATCGCCACTACGCCCGTGAGACGGATCCGCCGAAGGTGTAGCAGGCACGGCGCCGTGTCGGCGCCGGGGCGGATGCCGGCGGATCGCGCTCAAGATCCGCCGGCGCGAGCCGAAGGAGCAGGGTGAACCGCCGTAGAGCCCGCCCCGCATGATTGCCGCCCCGATTCCCGACGACGACGCCCGGCGCCTGCAGGCCCTGCGCGCGCTGCTGATCCTGGACACCCCGCCCGAGGAGCGCTTCGACCGCGTGGTGCGCTTCGCGGCCGACGAGTTCGACATGCCGATGGCGCTGGTGAGCCTGGTGGACGAAGAGCGCCAGTGGTTCAAGGCGCGCGTCGGCATGGACGCCTGCGAAGGAGGCCGCGAGGCGTCCTTCTGCGGCCACGCCATCGTGCGGCCCGACCTGTTCATCGTGGAGGACGCGCGCCAGGCCCCGCGCTTCCACGACAACCCCGCCGTCACGGGCCAGATGGGCGTCGTGTTCTACGCCGGCGCGCCCCTGGTGCTGCCCACGGGGGAGATCGTCGGCACGCTCTGCCTGGTCGACAGGCGTCCCCGGACATTCGACGCGCTGGACAAGGCCATCCTGGGCTCGCTGCGCGACCTGGTGGTCGAGGAGCTGCAGTCGCAGTCCGCCTCGCACCCGGCCCCCGCCGGCGGGGCGCGCTGATGGCCATCATCCACCCGCCCACCACGCCCGTGGCCGCGGCGCCCGCGCACGCGCCCGCGGCCCCGCCCGCGCCCCCGATCGACCTGCTGCTGGTGGAGTCCGACTTCCTGGTGCGTCGCACCGTGGCCGCAGTGGCGCGCGACATGCGCCTGGCCAACCCGCAGGAAGCCACCAGCGTCGAGGCCGCCGAGCGCCTGCTGGCGACGCATGCGTTCGACGCGCTGTTCCTGTCGCTGGAAGACCGGGAGACGGCGCTGGCGCTCGTGAACAAGGTGCGCCTGGGCGACACGCTCTGTCCGGCCGACACGCCCGTGGCCGTGACCGCCGAGGCCTGCGACACGACGCTGGCCCTGCAACTGAAGACGCTGGACGTGCGCCGCCTGCTGCTGCGCCCGTTCAAGGTGAAGGGCCTGCTGGAGGCGATCGCCGCCCTGCGCGACGCGGCGGCCGCGGCCCCCGTGCCTCAGGGCGTCAAGCCGAACACCTTGACCGTGCCCGACGCGGCCACGTAGACGCGCCCGTTGGCCGCCACGGCCGACAGGAAGGGCTGCCCGGCCGTGAACGCGCCCGCGGTGGCCGAGTAGATCGGCGCGCCCAGGTGCTCGGCGTCGTACGCCTCCAGCACCAGCGGGTTGCGCTGCACCACCCACACCACGCCGGTGCCGGGCATGCTGCCATTGGACGACACGATCGGGATCGAGCCGCCCATCGACCCCAGCGTGGTGCCTTGGCCGGCGGGCACCAGCGCGGCCGCGCCGGTGCGCGGCACCGTGAAGCCGCGCAGCACGTCGCCCTTGATCTGCAGGAACACCTCGCCGTCGCCCGTGGGGCTGGTCCAGTAGCCCGGGCCACCCTGGAAGTTCCACCCGGGCGTGCCCAGCTGCACCGTGGCGAGCGCGCCCGCGTCGTTGGGGTCCATGTGGCCCAGCGCGCTGCGGTTCAGCAGGAACACCTTGCCGATCTTGCCCATCGCCACGGCCATCGGCGGCAGTGTCTGGCCGGGCAGCACGGGCAGCAGCGTCACGCCGCCGGCGCCGAAATCGCGGTCGCGGTCGTTCAGCGCCTGGTAGTCGCCCGGCGTGAACCAGTCGGCCACCTTGGCGAGCGTGGGGGGCATCTTGATGACGCTCTCGCCCCAGTTGCCCAGGGTGGGGTTGACGTCGCCGTTGCCGGTGACGCCCCAGAAGTTGCCGGCCGCGTCCACCGCGGGCGCGAAGCCGCCGCCCCAGATGTCGGCCAGGTCGGTGCCCGCGGGCGTGTCGATCAGGTTGAACGCGGCCAGGGGTGCCAGGTTCTTGGCCGAGTAACGCAGCACCCAGCCGCTCGCGTAGACCGGGTTGTGGTCGCAGTGCGAGCCGATGCTGACGTAGATCGATCCTCTGGACGCCACCAGCCCCGCCCGGGCCCACTGGTTCTGCTTGTCCATCGTCATCACGTGGCCGTCGCTCATCGTGGCCGTGGGCGAGATCTCCATGGGCGCGTGGATGTCGCGGCCGTTGGCGACGTTCACCTGGTGCAGGCGCGTGTGGAAGTCGCTCGCCGTGGGCTCGACGGCGTCGACGAAGTACAGGACGGACTTGCCGCCGTTGCGGATGATCACGGGCGTGGCCGCGATGCCGTACTGCGGGATGACGTCGTCGCAGCCCACGTCCGCCTGGTTCTGCGGCGTGCCGGTGTTGATCTTCCAGAGCTGCGTGTAGGTGCGGGCGTCGAACGCATAGACCGAGTTGTTCATCGTGGCCACCACCAGCACGTCGTGCACCGTGCCGTCGGCCATCTTCTGGTTCGACACCAGCAGCGGCTGCGCGAACACGTCGCCGTCCACGGCCAACGTGGCCAGCAGGCCGAAGGCGGGCGACTGGACGCTCGCCACGGTCAGCGCCGTCTCGGCGGGGTTCCAGCCGGTGCGCGCGTCGTCGTAGTGGTACGCGCGGACGTCGACGGGCGTGCCTGCGTAGCGCAGCGCCAGGCCGGCGGCGGCATGCGGGTGCAGCGGCGTTTCCGGCAGCAGGATGCGCGCCTGGCGCGGGGGCTTGCCGTGCTGGACGGTCTGCGTGCCCGGGACCGCGGCGCCGGCGCGCTGCGTGGCTTCCGCCAGCGCCTTCACCTCGGGGGCGACGTCCGGCTTGGCCGGGGCGGCCGGGGCGGCCGCGGTGGCTACCACGTCGTCCACGGCGCCGGCGACGGGCGGCGCATCCGCGGCCTGCGAGAGTGGTGCCGTCAGTGGCACCAGGACCGCAGCCAGCGCGGACCAGCGGGAAACATTCATGAAGACCCTCCTCGGCGACATGCGTGCGCCTTATCCTCGGGTCATCGTAGGCAAAGGTAACAGGGTGCGCCGTTGAGCCTGCTCAAGCCGGGCGGAACGCCCACTGCGCGTCCGCCCGGGCTAGGGGGAGGGCTTTCCCTGGCCCGCCCGGCGCGGGTCAGGCGTAGCGCTCGACCTGCACGAACGTCTGGTCCGAGATCTGGATGAAGTCGCCCGGCGTCTTCGACAGGAAGTAGGCGTAGATCGACTGGCCGGCCAGGAACTCCTCCAGCGGCGTGGTGATCACGTTCCAGGAATCGGCGGAGTTGCCCCGTTGCAGCGTGGAGCTCATGCCGAGGATGTTGAGCGTGCCGGACGGCACCGTCACACCGGCCGCGATCGACGGGTTGGTGAGCGTGACACGCACCGAATCCTTGCCCACCACCTTCGCGCTGAGTTGCAGCGCGTTGACGGCGTTGGCGCCGATGGCCGCGTCGGTGAGCGAGCTGAAGCCCACGACGCACGGGTCGCCCGCCACCAGGCCCTGCTTCTGCCCGTTGGGGATGGCGATGGTCGTGCTGGCGGTGGCGCCCATGGCGATCGCGCCCGGGGCCCAGGTGCCCGTGTAGCGACCGTAGGCGGGGCTGTCGACGCCCGTGCTGTCGTACTCGGCCAGGCGGTCGTCCTTCTGCGTGATCGGCGTGAGGCGACCCTGCGGGCCGTTGCCCTTGGTGCCGACGCGCGAGATGCCGTAGCGGCGCAGGTCGATGTCCACGCCGTACTGGCCCGGCCAGTCGATGCACAGCGACACCTTGTATAGCCCGGTGTTGTTGATGAGGATCTTGCCATCCGCCTGCAGCGTGCAGTCGTTGCTGTCGGAGAAGGCGACCGTGCTGAACGGCGCCAGGTACACCTGGTTGGCCTTGGGCAGCGCGATCGTGTCGCCCACCATGTGGAAGCGGTTGCGCGTGAAGGGGTAGCTGCCGGCCACGCGCGAGCGTGCGGCCTGGGCTGCGGGCGTGGCCGCGGTGCCGGCCAGCGCCACTGCCGCGGCACCGGTGCCCAGGAAACGGCGACGGGCGTTGGCGTCGCGAGAGGATTGATCGGTCATGCGATGGGACTCCCTGGTTGGACAGGTGGCGGAGTCTCGGCCGAAGCGCTGCGGACGACAAGGCGGACAGCCCTTAAGGGGGCGGGGTTCAAGCCAACCTAGGGATGCGGGCCGCGCTGGCGGCCGCCGACACACTGCAGCAACCTCAGCGGGCGCCGTCGATCACGATCGCGCGGAAGTCGTTGACGTTGGTGAGCGTGGGCCCCGTGACCACGCTGTCGCCCAGCGCCTGGAAGAAGCCGTGGCCGTCGTTGTCGTCCAGGCAGGCGCAGGGGGAGATGCCCTGCGCCCAGGCGCGCCGCAAGGTGTCCGGAGTGAGGACGGCGCCAGCGATCTCTTCCGCGCCGTCCACGCCGTCGGTGTCGCCGGCCAGGGCGTGGACGCCCTCCAGGCCCTGCAGCGCCACGCCCAGCGCGAGCAGGAACTCCACGTTGCGGCCGCCGCGGCCGTGGCCCTGCACGGTCACGGTGGTCTCGCCGCCCGACAGCAGCACGCACGGCGGCGTGAAGGGCTGACCGCGCGTCGCCACCTGGCGGGCGATCCCCGCCATCGCGGTGCCCAGGTCGCGGGCCTCGCCTTCCAGGCTGTCGCCCAGGATGTGCGGCGTGACGCCGGCCTCGCGGGCCACGCGGGCCGCGGCCTCCAGGGCCACCTGCGGCGTCGTGATGAAGCGCACCTCGTGGCCCTCGAGCCGCGGGTCGCCGGGCTTGATCGACTCGCCGTCGCCGGATTCGAGCAGGCGGCGGACGGCGTGCGGCACGTCGATGCGGTAGCGATCGAGGATCGCGAGCGCGTCGGCGCACGTGGTGGGATCGGCCACCGTCGGGCCTGATGCGATGTCGATCGGGTCGTCGCCCGGCACGTCGGAGATGAGCAACGTCACCACGCGGGCGGGGTGGCAGGCGGCGCCCAGGCGGCCACCCTTCAGCGACGACAGGTGCCGGCGCACGCAGTTCATCTCGCCGATGGTGGCGCCGCTGCGCAGCAGGGCGGTGTTGACCTGTTGCTTGTCCTGGAGCGTCAGGCCCGGCGCAGGCGCCACCAGCAGGGACGAGCCGCCGCCGGAGACCAGCGCGATGACGAGGTCGTCGGGCGCCAGGCCCTGCACCTTCGCGTGGATGCGCTGCGCGGCGCGCAGGCCGGCCTCGTCGGGCACCGGATGCGCCGCCTCGACGATCTCGATGCGGTCGCAGGGCACCGCGTAGCCGTAGCGCGTGACCACCAGGCCTTCCAGCGGGCCGGGCCAGTGGTCTTCCAGCGCGCGCGCCATCGCCGCCGACGCCTTGCCCGCGCCGATCACGATCGTGCGGCCCCGCGGAGGCGCCGGCAGGTGCGGCGGCAGGCAGCGGGCCGGTTGCGCCGCGGCGATGGCGGCGTCGAACATGGCGCGCAGCAGCGGGCGGCGGTCGGTTGCGGCGTCGGTCATCGGCTGGAGCTCGTGGATGCGCGGCGTTTCAGTATGCGCCGTGCACCAGGTTCGTCGGCTGGCCCGCCACGAAGTGCTCGATGTTGTCCACCAACTGGTCCGCCAGCGCCTGCTGCGCCTCGTCGGAGGCCCAGGCCACGTGCGGGGTCAGCAGCACATCGGGGCGGCCGGCGGCGCGCATCAGGGGGTTGTCGGGCGCGGGCGGCTCGCCGTCGACCACGTCGAAGCCCGCGCCGCTGATCAGGCCGGCCTCCAGCGCGCGCACCAGGTCCGCCTCGTGCACCAGCCCGCCGCGCGCGGTGTTGATGATGAGGGGCCGGCGCTTCATGGCCTCGAACTCGGGCATCGCGATCATGTGGCGCGTCTGCGGCGTCAGCGGCGAGTGCAGCGTGATGACGTCGCTGGTGGCGAGCATCTCGTCCCAGGGCAGGAAGCCCGGCCCCATGTCGCCGCGACCCTTGTGCGCCGCGAACACCGGGTCCATGCCGAAGCCGCGGGCGATGGCGGCCACGCGCTGCCCCAGCACGCCCTCGCCGACGATGCCCAGGCGGGCGCCGCCCAGGTCGCGGATGGGGTGGTCGAAGAAGCAGAACTGGCCGGACTGCTGCCAGCGGCCGGCGAGCACCGACTCCCGGTACGCCACCAGGTTGCGGCGCAGCGACAGCATCAGCGCGAAGGTGTGCTCCGGCACGGTGTTGACGGCGTAGCCGCGGATGTTGGCCACGGCCACGCCGCGCGCCTGGCAGGCGGCCTTGTCGACGCAGTCCGTGCCGGTGGCGGCCACGGCCACCAGGCGCAGCTGCGGCAGCAGCTCCAGCGTCTCCGCCGTGATGGGCGCCTTGTTGGTGATGGCGATGGTGGCGCCCTGCAGGCGCTGCGCCACCTCGGTGGGGGCGGTGCGCTCGTGCTCGGTGAAGGTGTGCTCGAACGCGGGGCGGCGCAGGCGGATCTGGGGCGCCAGCGTGGCGCGGTCGAGGAAGACGATGCGATGCATGGGAGCGGCTCCGGAGCTGTGGAAACGGGGACGGGGCGATGGCCGCGCGCGTTCGGGAGGAATGCGGCGCGTCGCGCGGCGGGATCAGCTCGCCAGCAGGCGACGCGCCTCCGCGGCCACCGCGGCAGGCGTGATCCCGAAGCGCTCGTACAACGCCTCGGCGGGGCCGGAGGCGCCGAAGCCGGTCATGCCGACGAAGCCGCCGCGCTCGCCCAGGTAGCGGTCCCAGCCGAATCGCACCGCGGCCTCCACGGCCACGCGCACGCCGCCCGGGGGCAGCACGCTGGCGCGGTAGGCGGCATCCTGCGCATCGAAGCGCTCGCAGCAGGGCAGGGACACGACCGCGGTGGGGATGCCCTCGGCCTGCAGCTGGTCGCGGGCGGCGAGCGCCAGCGCGACCTCGGAGCCGGTGGCCAGCAACGTCACGGCGCGGGCACCGCCGTGGGCGTCCGCCAGCACGTAGGCGCCGCGGCGGCTGAGGTTGCCCGCGCCCGCGCCCACGGACGCGGTCGCGCTCGCTCGCGTACCCGTACCCGTACCCGTACCCGTGCCCGTCACTCCGCGCACGCGCGGCAGCGCCTGCCGCGCGAACACCAGCGACACCGGCCCGCTCCGCTGCTCCAGCGCCACCTCCCAGCACTCCGCCGCCTCCACCGCGTCCGCCGGCCTCAGCACCAGCATGTTGGGCATGGCCCGCAGCGACGCCAGGATCTCCACCGGCTGGTGCGTGGGCCCGTTGCGGCCGAGGCCGATCGAGTCGTGGCTGAAGACGAACTTCACGGGCAGCCCCATCAGCGCGGCCATGCGCATCGCGGGCCGCTCGTAGTCGGAGAAGGCCAGGTAGGTGACGGCCAGCGGCAGCACGCCGCCATGCGCCGCCAGGCCATTGGCCATCGCGCCCATCAGGTGCTCGCGCACGCCGCAGTGCACGTAGGCGCCGCCGCGGTCCTCGGCCGTGAACGCGCGCAGGCGGCGCTTGTGGCTGGTGGGCGCCTCCAGGTCGGCGCAGCCCACCACGCGCTCCGGCAGCACGTCGGTGAGGCGATCGTTGATCTCGGCGGAGACGAGGATGCCGCCCAGGGCCTCGCCCTCGCGCGCCAGTGCCTCGCGCTTGTAGGCCTCCAGCGTCTCGCGCCAGCCGGCGGGCAGTTCACCGGCCATCACGCGGTCGAACTCGGCGCGCTCGGCGGCCGGCAGCGCGGCCACGCGGGCCTGCCACGCGGCATGCTCGGCCGCCCCGCGCTGGCCGGCCTCGCGCCACGCGGCGGCCACGTCGGCGGGCAGCTCGAAGGGCGCGGACGTCCAGTCCAGCTCCTGCCGCGCGCGGTCCGCGTCCTCGGGGAAGAGCTTGCCGCTGTGGCCGCCGCGCTGCCCTTGCAGGCGCGCCAGGCCGCGGGCGATGGTGGTGCGGCACGCCAGCATCGACGGCCGGGGATCCGCCTTCGCCGCCGCCAGCGCCGCCGACACCGCGGCCGCGTCGTGCCCGTCCACCTCCACCACGTGCCAACCCGCCACGCGGCAGCGCTCGGCCACGTCCTCGCTGATGGACAGCGACGTGGCGCCGTCGTCGGTGATGCGGTTGTCGTCCCACAGCAGCACCAGCTTGCCCAGGCGCAGGTGGCCGGCCAGCGAGAGCATCTCCTGGCCGATGCCCTCCTGCAGGCAGCCGTCTCCCACGAAGGCATAGGTGCGGTGGTCCACCAGGCCGTCGCCGAAGCGCGCGTTCAGGTAGGCCTCGGCCACCGCCATGCCGAAGGCGTTGGCGATGCCCTGGCCCAGCGGGCCCGTCGTCACCTCGATGCCCGAGGCCGCGTCGATCTCCGGGTGGCCCTCGCAGTGCGAGCCCAGCTCGCGGAACGTGCGCAGCTGCTCGATGGGAAACGCCTCGTACCCCGTGAGGTGCAGCAGCGCGTACAGCAGCATGGAGCCGTGCCCGTTGGACAGCACCACCCGGTCCCGGTCGGGCCAGGTGGGCGCATCGGCACGGAACTTCAGGTGTTCGGTGTACAGCGCGGTGGCGATCTCGGCCATGCCCAGGGGCACGCCCTGGTGGCCCTCGCCGGCTCGCACGATGGCGTCGATGGCAAGGAAGCGGATGGCGTTGGCGAGGCGGGACGGGGCAGGGCGGGTCATGGCGGCGAGGGTCCTTCAGCGGCGTTGCGGCAAGGCGATCACCCGAGGGCGCCCGCGTTCTCTTCCAGCAGCTTCCACGCTTCCTCGCCGAACTTGCCGCGCCAGTCCTTGTAGAAGCTGGTCTTGGCCAGCGCGGCCTTGAAGGCGGCGCGGTCGGGCTCCACCACCTGCAGGCCCTTGCCCTGCAGGTCGCCGCGCAGGCTCTTGCTGAGCGCGGCGGTGTCGGCGCGTTCGTCGGCGGCGGAGCGGTCGAACTCGCGCGCCACGATCTCCTGGATGTCCTTGGGCAGGCGCTCCACGGCCTTGCGGTTGCCCAGGATCCAGTAGCCGTCCCACACGTGGTTGGTGAGGCTGCAGAACTTCTGCACCTCGTACAGGCGCGCGGTGGCGATGATGGCCAGCGGGTTCTCCTGGCCTTCCACCAGCTTGGTCTGCAGCGCGGAGTACACCTCGTTGAAGTTGATGGGCGTGGGGCTGGCGCCCAGCGCGTTGAACAGCGTGGCCAGCATCGGCGCCGCGGGCACGCGCAGCTTCAGGCCGCGCAGGTCGTCGGGCGTGCGGATCGGCTTGGTCGACGTGGTGAGCTGGCGGAAGCCGTTGTCCCACGGCCGCGACATCGTCAGCAGGCCCGCCTTCTCGATCTGCGCCCGCACGTACTTGCCCAGCGAACCGTCCATCGCCTTCCACACGTGGTCGTAGTCGTTGAAGGCGAAGCCCGTGTTGACGATGCCCGCGGCGGGCACCAGCGTGGACAGCACCGAACTCGCCTGGTTGAAGAACTCCACGCCCCCGTTGCGCACCTGGGACAGCAGGTCGGTGTCCGAGCCCAGCTGGTTGGCCGGGAACAGGCGGATCTCCAGCCGGCCGTTGGTGGCGGCCTTGATGCGGTCGATGGCCTCCTGGGCTCGCTTGTTCACCGGGTGGCTGGGGTCCTGCCCCGTGGCCAGCTTGTAGGTGAACTCGGCCGCGTCGGCGCGCCGCGGCAGGATGGTGAACAGGGGCAGGGCGGCCGCCCCGGTGAGCAGCTGGCGGCGGCTCGGGCCGGTGCGCGGGAGGTCGTGTGTGGTCATGGTCTTGTCTCCTGGTTGTGGGAAGAGCGGGCGCGGGCCGGTCAGTGGATCAACATGCCGCCGTTGACGTCCAGCGTGACGCCGGTGCAGTACTGCGCCAGCGGGCTGGCCAGGAACACGATGCAGCCGGCCACGTCATCGGGCACGCCGATGCGGTTCAGCGGGATCTGGTCCAGGATGCCCTGCTTCTTGTCGTCGGGGATCAGGCCCTTGTTGATGTCGGTGGCGATCAGGCCCGGCGTCACGCAGTTCACGCGCACGCCATCGATGCCCGCCTCGCGCGCCAGCGCGCGCGCCAGGCCCAGCACGCCGGCCTTGGCGGCGGAGTAGTGCGGGCCGCCCAGAATGCCGCCGCCGCGCTGCGCGGACACCGACGACACGCACACGATGGACCCCGAGCGCGCCGCGCGCATGGCGGGCAGCACGGCCTGCGACATGAACAGCGTGCCGCGCAGGTTGACGTCCAGAACCGCGTCGTAGTCGGCGGCCGTGATGTCGACGAACTTGCGCGGCTGCGTGATGCCCGCGTTGTTCACCAGCACGTCCACGCGGCCGAACTGTTCCATCACCGCGGCCACCGCGCGGTCGCACGAGGCCTTGTCGGTGACGTCGGCCACCAGGCCCAGGTGCTGCGGGCCGAGGCGCGCGGCGGCCGCGGCGGGGTCCGCGCGGTCCAGGTCGAGGATGACGATGCGCGCGCCGTGCGCGGCCAGCATGCGGGCAGTGGCGAAGCCGAGACCGTTGACGCCGGCGCCGCCGGTGATGAGGGCGACCTGGTTGTCGAGAAGCATGGGGAACTCCGTGGGATGAGGTGAGGGGTGATCGATGAAGGGGACGAGCGGAGGCGCCTTCAGCCCAGCCACGCCTTGATGCGCGCGGCCAGCGCGTCGCGGCTGATGCCGTAGCGTTCGTGCAGGGTGGGCAGGGCGCCCGCGTCGAGGAAGGCGTCGGGCAGGCCGGCCAGCTGGAATGCGGCGGGCTGCACGCGGTGGCGCAGCAGCGTGGCGGCCACGGCCTCGCCCAGGCCGCCCACCACCGAGTGGTTCTCGGCCACCACCACCAGGCGGTGCTTGTAGCGGACGGCCTGCACGATGGCGGCCTCGTCCAGCGGCTTGATGGTGGGGCAGTGCAGCACGGCCACGCCGATGCCGTCGGCGGCCAGCGCCTGCGCCACCTCCAGCGCGCGCATGGTCATGAAGCCACTGGAGATCACCAGCACCTCGTTGCCCTCGCGCAGCACCTTGGCCTTGCCCAGTTCGAACTGGTAGTCGTACTCGTCCAGCACCAGCGGCACGTTGCCGCGCAGGAGGCGCATGTAGACCGGGCCCTTGTGCGCGGCCACCTGGGCCACGGCCTGCTCGGTGTCGAGGGCGTCGCAGGGGTCGACGATCGTCAGGCCGGGGATGGCGCGCATCATCGCCAGGTCGTCGGTCGCCTGGTGGCTGGGGCCGTAGCCGGTGGTCAGGCCGGGCAGGGCGCAGCAGATCTTCACGTCCAGGTTCTCCTCGGCGATCACCTGGTGGATGAAGTCGTACGCGCGCCGCGTGCCGAACACCGCGTAAGTGGTGGCGAAGGGCACCAGGCCCTCCTTGGCCAGGCCGCCCGCGGTGGCCATCAGCAGCTGCTCGGCCATCCCCATCTGGAAGAAGCGCTCCGGATGGGCCTGCGCGAACAGGTGCAGGTCGGTGTACTTGGCCAGGTCGGCGGTCAGGCCCACCACCTCGGGGCGCTGCTCGGCCAGGGCCACCAGCGCCTTGCCGAACGGGGCGGCCTTCACGCGCTGCCCCTCGGAGGCGATGGACGCGATCATGGCCGACGTGGTCAGGCGGGGCTTCTTCTCGACGACGGCGTTCATTGCACGGCCTCCTCGGCTTCGGTGTCGGCTTGGGACTGGTCCAGGATCGCGATGGCCTGCTGCCACTCGGGCGGGTCCACGCGGATGAAGTGGTTCTTCTCGCGCGCCTCCAGGAAGGGCACGCCCTTGCCCATCAGCGTGTCGCACAGGATCACGCGCGGCTTGGCCTCGGTGCAGCTGCGCGCGGCGTCGAAGGCCTGCTTCACGGCGGCCAGGTCGTTGCCGTCCACGCGCTGCACGTGCCAGCCGAACGCGGCCCACTTGTCGGCCAGCGGCTCGAAGCCCATCACGCGCGACGACGGGCCGTCCGCCTGCTGGTTGTTGATGTCCACCAGGCAGATCAGGTTGGAGAGGCCGTGGTGCGCGGCGCCCATCGCGGCCTCCCACGTCGACCCTTCGTCCAGTTCGCCGTCCGACATCGAGTTGTAGACGAACGCCGGGTTGCCCTTGTGGCGCAGGCCCAGCGCCATGCCCACCGCGATCGGCAGGCCCTGGCCCAGCGAGCCGCCCGACATCTCCATGCCCGGCGTGTACGTGGCCATGCCCGACATCGGCAGGCGGCTGTCGTCGCTGCCGTAGGTCTCCAGCTCGCTCTCCGGCACGATGCCGGCCTCGATCAGCGCGGCGTACGCGGCGATGGCGTAGTGGCCGTGCGAGAGCAGGAAGCGGTCACGGCCCTCCCAGGTGGGGTCCTGCGGGCGCAGGGTCATGGCGTGGCGATAGGCCACGGCCAGCACGTCGGCCCAGCCCAGCGCCTGGCCGATGTAGCCCTGGCCCTGCACCTCGCCCATGCGCAGGGCGAAACGGCGGATGCGGTAGGCGCTCTGCGAGAGCGGGCGGAGGGGGGACGGTTCAGTCATGTCGGGAGCCTCGTTGCGGTGGGGATTCGGATTGGCAGGGGCGGGGCGTCAGCCCAGCAGGCCCGTGGAGAACCAGGGGACGAAGGCGACGATCAGCAGGCCCGCGAGCAGCGTGCCCAGGTAGGGCCAGATGCGGCGCATCGCCACGTCGGGGTTGGTGCGGCCGATCGTGCAGGCCGCGTAGTAGCCCAGGCCGAACGGCGGGGCGAACAGGCCGATGCCCATCGCGAGGATGATCACCATCGCGTAGTGCACCTCGTGCACGCCCATCGCGCGCGCCACCGGGAACAGCAGCGGGGCGAACAGCACCATCGCGGGGATGCCCTCCAGCACGCTGCCCAGCACCACGAACGCGGCGATGGACACGAGCAGGAAGCCGTACTTGCCGCCTGGCACGCTGGTCATGAGGTGGGCCAGGCCTTGCGAGAAGCCCGACTGGGTGAGGGCCCAGGACATGCCGGTGGCCGTGCCGATGATGAACAGGATGGCGCCGGACAGCGCGGCCGTGTCCACCAGCATCGGGTACAGGCGGCGCCAGTCGAAGCGGCGGTAGATCAGCAGGCCGGCCACCACCGCGTAGGCGATGCCGATGGTGGACACCTCGGTGGCCGTGGCCACGCCCTTCACCACCGCGGTGCGGATCAGCACGGGCAGCGCCAGGGCCGGGATGGCGATGAGCAGCGTGCGACCCACGGTGGCCAGCGGCGCGCGCTTCAGGCCGGCGGCCACCTCGGCGCTGCGGAAGCGGGCCAGCATGGCCAGCAGCACCGCCAGCACCACGCCGGGCAGGATGCCGCCCGTGAACAGCGCGCTGATCGAGATGCCCGCCACGGAGCCGATGGTGATCAGCACGAGCGACGGCGGGATGGTCTCGGCCATCGCGCCCGATGACGCCAGCAGCGCGATCAGCTCGCCCTCCGGGTTGCCGCGGCGCTTCATCTCGGGCAGCAGCACCGGGGCCACCGCGGCCATGTCGGCGGTCTTGGCGCCGGAGATGCCCGACACCAGCAGCATCGCGCCCAGCAGCACGTAGTTCAGGCCGCCGCGCACGTGGCCCAGCAGCGAGGCGAGGAAATCCACCATCGCCTTGGCCATCCCGGTCATCTCCACCAGGTGCCCCAGCAGGATGAACAGCGGCACGGCCAGCAGGATCAGCGAGCTCATGCCCTCGTCCATCCGCCCGCTGACCACCGCCAGCGGCGTGGACGCGGTGCACAGCAGGAAGGCGACCGTGGCCAGCGAGAAGCAGAACGCGATGGGCACGCCCAGCAGCACGCCGGTGCCCAGCAGCAGGGCGAAGAAGATCACCAGGTTCCAGTTGCCGATAGCCTGCAGCCAGCCGGCACCGGCCCACATCGCGGCCGCCAGCGCGGCGATGGCCACCGCCACGCCCAGCACGTCGACCAGGCTGCTGCGGGCCAGGCGCAGCAGGCCCAGCGCGATCATGAAGGCCGCTCCGACCGGCACCGCCGCGGCGCGCACCGTGTTGGGCCAGGACAGCGCGGGGGTCTGCACGTCCCACTCGTCACGGGCGTACTCCGCCATCGGGCCGATCAGGATCACCAGCAGCAGGCAGGGCGCGGCGATGGCCAGCACTTCCGCCCACGCGCGGGCACGCGGGCCCCCGCGCGACACGAGCGCGGTGGTGCGCATGTGCGTGCCCCGGCGCAGCGCGACGGCCGCGCCCAGGTTGGCCAGCCACAGGAAGAGGATGGAGGCGAGTTCGTCCGCCCACGGCAGCGGGTGGTTGAAGACGAAGCGCATCACCACGCCCGCCAGCAACACCGCCACCTCGCCCAGCACCAGCAGCGCCGCCGGGATCTCGACCAGGTGGCCGAGCCACGTCTCGAGCCGCGCGGCGATCGAAGGGCCGGGCGCCGCCGCGGGCGCGTCCATCAGCAGGGCAGTCATGCATCGTCTCCTGTCATTGGCCCGCGGCATCGAGGCTGCGGTGAGGCGGATCTTCTTTCCGCGGTCAGTTGAAGACAAGCGACGTCTTGTCAGCCTAAGATGACGACTCGTCATCCAACCGCAGGGTGAACCCTTCCGATGTCCTCGGTGCCCCCCATCGCCAACCTGCTCGCGTTCGAGGCCGTGGCCCGGCGCCGCAGCTTCGCCCACGCGGCCGCGGAACTGCACCTCACGGCGTCGGCCGTCAGCCACCAGGTGTCCAAGCTGGAGTCGCACCTGGGCGTGCGCCTGTTCGAGCGCAGCGCCCACGGCGTGCGCCTGAGCAGCGCGGGCGAGCAGTACCTGGGCCGCATCGCTGGCGCGCTGCAGGCGCTGGTGGCGGCCAGCGACGACATGAAGCAGGGCGTCAGCAACACCCTGTACGTGCACGCCACCCCCAGCTTCGCGAGCCTGTGGCTGGTGCCGCGCCTGCACGCCTTCTCGCAGGCGTGCCCGGACATCTCGCTGAACCTGTCCTCCACGCCCACGCACAGCGATTTCGCGCTCGGCCAGGTGGACGTGGACATCCGCTACGGCGTGCCGCAGTGGAAAGACCTCGTGGTGGAGCCCCTGTTCGAGGAGCGCATCGTGCCGATGGCCAGCCCCGCGTTCATCCGGCAGCACCGCCTCAAGCGGCCGGAGCAGCTGCTGGACGTGCCCCTGATCCAGAGCAACGTCAGCGTGGTGCAGTGGGCCGACTGGTTTGGCGCCATCACCGCCCTGCGGGCCCCCGAGCGCTTCTCGCTGCGCTTCGACCGCGCGCAGATGTCCCTGGAGGCCGCCGCCCGCGGCCTGGGGGTGACGCTGGAGAGCACCACCATCGCGGGGGGTCATCTCCTGGAAGGCCGGCTGCGGCCCGTGTTCGGCCTGGACAAGGCCGTGCGCGTGAAGGCGCATTTCCTGGTGTACCCGGCGCGCCATGCGCGCCGCAGGCCGGTGGAGGCGTTCCTGGCCTGGCTGCATGGGGAGGCCGCCAAATGAGTCCTCAATTCCGGCCCGGCCCGTCCGAAAACCCGGCATGAACCGCCTGCCCCCGCCAGCGCTGCGCGTGATCGTCGGGCTGGCCGCCTGCGTGCCCCTCGCGCCGCTCGCCGCCCCGTCCGACTACGTGTTCGTGCCCTACCAGGACCCTGGCCAATGGCGCGTCAGCTATGCCGCGGGCCAGGAGCACGGCCGCGATGGCGAGGTCGAGAGCGCCCACGCGGTCAGCCTGGGCGTCTCGCCCACCGCCCGCTGGTTCACGGCCGTCTACGCGGGCTGGTACCGCGAGCCCGGCGAACCGCTGGTGTTCGATGCCTGGTCGTGGGTCAACCACGTGCAGCTCACCGCGCCCGGCGCGGGCCCGTTCCAGGCGGGCGCCTACTGCGAGGTGGAACGGCCCCGCGAGCGCGACGAAGGCACGATCGTCACCTGCGGCCCCACCTTGCAGCTGGACACCGAGCGCCTGCAGTTCAACCTCAACCCGCTGATCGGGAAGGCCTTGCATGCGGAGGATCCGTCGCCGGCCTCGCTGTCCTACCAGTGGCAGGTGAAGGGCCTGTGGCGGCCGCACCTGGAGCTGGGCGCGCAGGGCTTCGGCACGGTGGGCGCCTGGGACCACTGGCTGCCGGCGTCGCAGCAGGAGCACAGCGCGGGTCCGGCGGTGTTCGCCAAGTGGGCCACGGGGCCCGGCAGCGCGCTGCAATTGGATGCCGCGTGGTTGCTGGGCATCGGGTCCGGGTCGCCGCGGGACACCTGGCGGCTTCGGGTCGAGCAGGTGTTCTGACGTCCGACAATGGGGGGATGGCCCTGTCGCTCCCCGCCATCCGCGGCGGCCTGCTCGCGTTGCTGGCCGCGACACTCTTCGGCATCAGCACCCCGCTGCTGCAGCGCGCCGGCGCAGGCGTGGGCCCGTTCGCCACGGCCGCGCTGCTGTATGCCGGGGCCGCGGGGCTGGGCGCCCTGGTGCGCCGGCCGCCAGCGCGCGAGGCGGCCCTGCGGCGCGGGGACCTGGCACGCGTGCTCTGGATGGCCATCGCCGGCGCCGGCATCGGCCCGGTGGCGCTGGCCTGGGGCCTGCAGCACACCAGCGGCACGAGTGCCTCGTTGATGCTCGCGCTGGAGGCGTTGTTCACGGCGATCTTCGCGCGCCTGCTGTACCGCGAGGTGATGGACCGCCGCGTGGCGGCCGCCCTGCTGCTGCTGCTGGCCGGCGGCCTGGTGCTGGTGCTCGACCGCGGGGTGGGTGCCGGCGCCGCTGGCATCGGGCTGCTGGCCGTCCTGTGCGCGACGCTGGCCTGGGGCGTCGACAACACGCTCTCGCGCGCCGTGGCCGAACGCGATCCGGGCCAGGTGGTCCTGGCCAAGTCGGCGCTGGGCGCGGCCATCACGGGCTTGCTGGCCGTTGGCGCCGGCGAGCCGCTGCCAGGGGCGGCCGCTGCGTGCGCGCTGCTGGCCATCGGCGCCATCGGCTACGGCCTGAGCCTGCGGCTCTACCTGCTGGCCCAGCGCGCCTTCGGCGCCGCGCGCACGGGCTCGGTCTTCGCCTTCGCGCCCTTCATCGGTGCCGTGGGCGCCATCGCCCTGGGTGATCGCGACCTCGGCATGGGCATGGCGATCGGCGGTGCCCTGATGCTGGCCGGCGTCGTCCTGCACCTGGTGGAATCGCACGACCACGAGCACCTGCACGAGGCGCTGGGCCACGAACACGCCCACACGCATGACGACGGGCACCACACGCACACGCACGATCCGATGCCGGTCGGGGCGCACAGCCACGCGCACCGGCACGCGCCCGTCCGGCACGCGCATGCGCACGTGCCCGACGCGCACCACACGCACCTCCACTGACGCCGCGGCCGCGCTTCCTTCAGGCAGGATGCAGCAGCGGGAACGCGACCAGGCCGATGAGGGCGGCCGCCACCACGATCACGGGCTCGGTGAGCTTCTTGAACTTCCACAGCAGCGCGGCGGTGCCCAGCGCCAGCACGGCGGTGAGCCAGTCAGATATGGAGCGCTGGCCGATCACGACCACCGACCCCGCGATCGAGCCGATGGCCGCGGCCGTGGCACCGTCGATGAAGCGCAGCAGGCCGGGGCGCTTGCCGTGCTTCTTGAAGTACGGCGCCGGCAGCACCGTGAACAGGAAGCACGGCAGGAACGTGCCGACGGCGGCCATCACCGCGCCCCAGAAGCCCTGGACGATGTAGCCGATGAACGCGGTCGTGATGACCACCGGGCCGGGCGTGATCATCGCCACGGCCACGGCGTCGACGAACTGGCTGTCGGTGAGCCAGTGGTATTCCTTGACCACGCCGCCGTACAGGAACGGCACGATGGCCAGGCCGCTGCCGAAGACGAACGCCCCGGCGTACGAGAAGTAGGCCAGGATCTTCACGAGCACGCTCGAGTTCGCCCCGTGCCCGAATGCGCTGAAGGCCCGGGCCAGCCGATCCGAGTCGAGGATCCCCAGCGCCAGCAGGCCGATCGCCCCGCCCGCCGTGGCCCAGGCCCCGCGCCCCAGGCGGCGCAGGTCGGGCGGCGCGCGCAGCAGCCACACCAGCACGCCGGCGCCGATGACGATCCACACCACCTCCGTCCGCAGGACGGCCGTGACCGCGGCGTTCACCGCGAAGATCGCCCACAGCAGCTTGTCCTGGCCCAGGTTCTTCGTGGCGAGCTTCCACGCGCTCATCGTGATGATGCCGATCACGGAGGCGCCCACGCCATAGAAGACCGCGTGCATCCAGCCGATGCCGCCGAACGCCACATAGGCCGCGCCCAGCGCGACGACCATGAAGAACGAGGGCAGCACGAACGCCAGGCCGACGAGCGTCGCCCCGAGCACGCGGTGATGCACGTAGCCGAGGTAGATCGCCAGCTGCGCGGCCAGCGGCCCGGGCATCAGCTGCGCGAGCGTCAGGCCCTCCCGGTACTCCGTTTCCGTGATCCAGCGGCGGCCCTCCACCAGGTCGCGGTACATGTAGCCGACCAGCGCCACCGGCCCGCCGAAGCCCCAGGTGCCCAGCCCCAGCATGTAGGCCACGAGCTGCCAGAGCGTGTAGGTGCCGGGCGTCGGCGCGGGTACCGGTACCGGTACGGGTAGTGGCTCGGGGACGGATGCGGGGACGGGTCCCGCCACGGGGTTGATCATCGCGGAGCCTCCTCACGGTCCCCGGCCCGGCCACGTGCGTGGGTGCCCTGGGCGCGTTGGAAATGGATGTAGAACGAATCGAGCACGGTGGCCACCTCGGCGAGCAGCGCGTCGTCGTCGTCGCCGTGCCGCGCGCGGGCGCCGGTCATGACGGCTTCGAAACCGGCGGCCTCGGGCACCGGATCGCCGCCGACGTCCAGCTGGTGCACCACCGCGGCCACGCGCGCCAGGGCGGCGTCGCCCTCCAGCTCGAAGGCGGCCATCAGCGTCTCGAAGGTCACGCGGTCGCCCACGTGCGTGAAGTGCGCGCCGTCGAAGTCGAAACCGAGCGCGCCCTCGGGCAGGTCCTTCGGCTTGTCCAGCCAGGCGAAGGTGGCGCGCGGGTCGATGAACCGGCGGATCAGCCAGGCGCTGGCGACGCGGTCCACCCACAGGCGGCGTCGGGTCGCCCAAGTCCTGCCTTGGTAGCCCGCCTTGTCCAGGCGAGGGATGCGGAGGTCGACCTCGTGCGGCTCGTCCGGCGACACGAGCGCGTCGATGCGCTCGACCAGCGTCGACAGCGCGGCCTCGGCCCCGTGTCGGGCATCGCCCGGGAAGAAGTCGATGGCCCCCAACGCCTCGAGATCGCGCTGTGCCTTGCGCCGCAGCCGGGTGAGTTCGTTGGGGGCGAGCCGGGCGAGGCCGCGGCTCGCGTCCTGCCAGCCCTTGCGCAGTTCCGTGTACTCGGGCGTGCGGTCGAAGAGGGCGCGCCAGGCCAGTTTGTCGTCGGGCCGGCGGGGCAGCGCGCCCAGCAGCCACGCGACGCCGCCTTCCCGCTCGCAGTCGGCGGCGATGTCGCGCAGGGCGGCCGCCCCGGCGTCGCGTTCGGGCATCAGGTACGCGCCGTCGCGCAGCGCCATGCAGCCCAGCGCCTTGAGCGCTCGCCAGATGCGCATCCGCGCCGTCGAGTTGGCGGTGGGCAGGGTGACGATCAGCAGGAGCCAGGACGAGGCGTCGGCGGCGGGCATGTCGCAACTATAACAATCTTGTTGCGATCCCTACATCGGCGGTTTCCGCTTCCGAAGGCGCGGCGCCCTCAGTGCAGCCGCCGCCCGTCTCCCGCGATCGCCACGGGACGCCCGGCCAGCCAGCCTTCGCTCCACGCCGGGAAGGCCTCCACCGGCATCGGCCGCCCCATGTGGAAGCCCTGCGCCTCGTCGCAGTCCAGGGCACCCAGCAGGTCCCAGACCTCCGCGTTCTCCACGCCCTCCGCCACCACCTTGAGCCCCAGGTTGTGGGCCAGGTCGATGGTGGAGCGCACGATCACGGCGTCGCTGGCGTCACCCTGCATGTTGCGCACGAAGCTCTGGTCGATCTTCAGCTCGTGCACCGGCAGGCGCTTCAGGTAGGCCAGGGATGAATACCCCGTGCCGAAATCGTCGATCGACAGCATGAAGCCCAGGGCGCTCAGGCGGTCCAGCGTGCCCACCGCGCGCTGCGGGTCCTCCATGATCGCGCTCTCGGTGATCTCCAGGCAGAACGCGCTGGCGGGGGCGGCGTGCCGGGCCAGCAGGGCCTCGAACTTCTGCGGCAGGTCCGGGTCCATCAGGTCGCGCGCGGAGAGGTTGACCGACAGCCGCAGGGCGAGCCCCTCGTCGTTCAGCGTCTGCCAATGGCGCGCCGCCTCCTCCACGACCCACAGCGTGAGCACGCGGATGAAGCCGGTCTGCTCGGCGAAGGGGATGAACTGCATCGGCGGCACCAGGCCACGCTGCGGATGGCGCCAGCGCACCAGCGCCTCGGCGCCCACCACCTGCCCGGTGCGCAGGGCCAGCTTGGGCTGCAGCATCAGCAGCAGCTCGTGGCGGTCCACCGCCTGGCGCAGCTCCGTCATCAGCGTCAGCGATTGCGCGCTCGCCAGGTCGATCGTCGGGTCGTAGGCCAGCGGGCCGGTGCTGCGGCGCTTGGCGGCGTACATGGCCACCTCGGCGCGGTTCAGCAGGCTTTCGCCATCGGCGGCGTCGCGCGGCCAGCAGGCGATGCCGATGCCCGCGTGCAGGTCCACCTGGTGTTCCTCCAGGGCCAGCGGCACGTCGAACGCCTGCTCGATGCGCTGCGCCACCGTGGCCGCCTGGGCCGCGTCGCTGCCGCGCAGCAGGATGCCGAATTCGTCGCCGCCCAGGCGCGCCACCACGTCGCCCTCGCGCACCACCTGGCTCGACAGGCGCTGCGCCACGCCCACCAGCAGGAGATCGCCGATGCGGTAGCCCAGCACGTCGTTCACGTGCTTGAAGCGGTCCAGGTCCAGCATCAACACGGCGACCGGGGCGCCGGGCGTGGCCTGCTGCACCGCCTGGCCCACCACGTCGCGGAACTGCGCGCGGTTGGGCAGGCCGGTGAGGTTGTCCCAGTAGGCCAGCTGCAGCACCTGCGCCTGGTGCTCGGCCACGCGCGTGCGCATGCGCTCGAAGCTCTGGGCCAGTTCGCCGATCTCGTCCTGCCGCTGCAGCTTGCGCATGGGCGTCTCGAAATCACCGGCGCCCAGGCGTTCGGCCGCGTTGGCCAGTTCGCGCAGGGGCGTCGTGACGCGACGGGCCGTGACCACGCTGCCGAACGCGAACACGAGGATGCCCACGGCCGTGATGGCGACGAGCGCCCACTGCAGGTCGCGCGGCGCGCGCACCGCCTCGTCCTCTGACAGCGAGACCAGCGCGAGGACATCGCCCGCCTGGCTCAGGGCCTGGGCCCGCACGGCGAGGTCCTCGTCGTGGTCGTCCACCGACACCATCGTCTCGGTCCGGCCCGGCGCTTGCCAGTCCTGGCGCGCCAGCGTGTCGGCGCGCGTGCCGTCCAGGCTGGACAGGCTGGTGCGCCACGGTGCGCCCGGCGCGACGCGTGCCAGCACGGTGAGGTCCATGCCGGACATGCTGCGCAGGTCGGCCACGAGCCGCGCATCCAGCGGAAAGGCCATCAACACCCAACCCACGGTGAGCGGCGCCTTCACGGGCACCAGCACGGCCTGGTACGGCCGGCCATCCAGCGGTGCGACGGTGCTGGCCTGCGCGGTCGCCGTGGTCGCCACCTGCGCGGACAGTCGCGCCGCGAGCGGCGCCAGGTCGGCCGCGTGGGCGGTGGTGGTGGCGCGCAGGCGGAAATCCGTGGTGAGCAGCGCGGCCTCCGTGGCCCCGATGCGTGCGCCGTGGTTGGCCAGCACGGAGGCGATGGTGTCGGTGTCGTTGGAGGCCAGCGCCTCGCGGAAGCCGTAGTCGGCGGCCAGCAGCCGCGCGCCGTCCACCAGGGCCTGCGAGCGGCGGTCCAGCAGGTGGCGCAGCACGCGCTGGCCGGCCTCCAGCTGCACCGGCAGCTTGCGCTGCGCGTGCGCCGACAGGCTGGCGTGCAGCGCCGTGACACTGGCCAGCTGCACGGCCAGCAGCAGGCCCAGGAACAGGACGATGATGCGCGCGCCGATGGTGCGCTGCCACCAGCGCGCGCGCAGGCTCACGGTTGCGCCCCGGCCACGTCCAGCTGCACGCGCTGCGACACGTCGGCCGTGTCCACCGCCAGCGCGGTGGCCACCGGCTCGTCACCGGCCACCAGGCGCGGATGCCACGCCAGCAGCCGGTAGCGGCCCGCGGGCACGCCCTCGAGGCGCAGCTGGCCGTTGGCGTCGGTGCGGCCGTAGAACGGCGTGTCCGCCACCACCACCCACGCGGCCATCTGGTCGTGGATGTTGCAGCCCAGCACGGCGATGCCGGGCTTGTCGAACACCACGGGCGCGTTGGGCACGCCGGCGTAGAGCTTCAGCTCGAACGTCTTGGTGGGCGAGAACGAGTAGACGTGGTGGCGTACCGTGTCGAAGTTGGGGAACGACACGGCCGTGCCCACCGTGATCACCGTCACCTGGGGCTGGAACTGCCGGTGCTGCTGCGCGATCTGGACACCCGTCAGCGGCTTGACCGGCAGGTGCGTGCCCACGGGTGCCACCATCACCACCGCGTCGGCCAACGGGTGCGCGGCACGGTCGGTGACGACGGCCGTGACCGCGGCCGCGGCGGCCATCCCCGGCAGGAGGAGGGCGCCGGCAGCCGAGCCGGCGAAGACGAGCGCCCGGGCGCGTGCGCGGGCGAGGCGGGGGAGGCGGTCCATCAACCCTCTTCGGCGCCTGGCCCGCGGACTTAAGCCAGCGCCGCGCGGTAGAGCGCCAGCAGCTCGGTCCATGCCCGTTCGGCGTCCGCCGGGTTGTAGATCGGCTGCCCCTTTTCCACCGGCATGTCGGGCACGCACCAGCCGTGCTGGTCGGGGAAGACCTCCACCGTGGCCGGCACCTTGGCTTCGGCGAAGGCCTGCTTCAGCTTGTCCTTGGCGTCCGGTTGCTTCTCGTCGTCGCTGCGCGCGATCGCGAACAGCATGCGGGCCTGGATGCGCGGGGCCAGCTTGTAGGGCGCGTCGGGCTTGTCGCTCACCAGGCCGCCGCCGTGGAACGACGCGCCCGCGCCGATGCGGGCCGGCACCGCCGCGGCCGTGCGCACCACGAGCGCGCCGCCCATGCAGTAGCCCTGCGTGCCGATCTTGCGGGACTTGTCCACCTCGGGACGGCTGTCGAGGAACGCCACGAACGCCGCCGCGTCCTTCTCGGCCGCGCCGGGCGCCTGGATCGATCCCATCAGCGGGTTCAGCTTGGCGCGGGTGGCCGGATCGCTGAAGTCGACGTGCGCGGCCGACTCGAAGTGGGGCGCTTTCGAGACGCGGTAGAACGGGTTGGGCACCAGCACCGCGTAGCCGTCGCCGGCCAGGCGCCGGCCCATGTCGCGCATGGACGGGCGCAGGCCGAAGGCATCGGGCCAGAGGATGACGCCGGGGTGCGTGCCGCCGCCGGCGGGGTGGAAGAACGCCGCGTCGCAGGTGCCGTCGGGGGTGGTGATCGCAAAATCCGTTTCCGTCCAGGTCCTGGCGGGGTCGGCCGCCTGCGCGGAGGGCAGCGCGATCGCGGCCACGGACAGGGCCATGACGTCACGCCGGCGCAGGTCGACGGACGGGGCGAGGGTGGATTCGGTCGCGTGCAGGTCGGGCATGGAGGCTCCTGGGTCGAGGGATCGACGACGATAGCGCCAACCCCCCGGCCCTGTCGCACCCGCGGCCTTCACGGTGCGTCGGGGTGTTCCCCGAGGCTGCGTCCGGCGACGCCTGGCATAGACTGGCGCGATCCCCACGCCCGCCGGCACCGACGCCGCAGCCGCCCTCATGGTCTCGTCCTCCGTCACTGCCGCGGGACTCGCGTTCCTCGACGGGGACGGCGAGATGGCCGCGCTGATGCGCGCGCACGACTGGGCCGCCACGCCGCTGGGCCCGCCCGCGGGCTGGCGCCCCACGCTGAAGGCGATGGTGCGCATGGCCCTGGCCACGCGGCACCCGGTGTTCATCTTCTGGGGGGCGGCGCTCACCTGCCTCTACAACGACGCGTACAAGGCGTCCATCGGGCCGGAGAAGCACCCCGCCATCCTGGGGATGCGCGGCGAGCAGGCCTGGCCCGAGATCTGGCACATCATCGGCCCGCAGATCGAGATGGTGCTGCGCGGGGAGGGCGCCACCTGGCACGAGAACCAGCTGGTGCCCATCATCCGTCACGGCCGGCTCGAGGACGTCTACTGGACCTACAGCTTCGGCCCGATTGACGACGACGAGGCCCCGCAGGGCGTGGGCGGCGTGCTGGTGCTGTGCACCGAGACGACGCAGCAGATCCTGGCCGAGCAACGCCTGAAGGACCAGCGCACGCACTTCCAGCGCCTGTTCGAGCAGGCCCCGACCTTCATGGCCATGCTGAGCGGGCCGCGGCACGTCTTCGAGGCGGCCAACCCCCGCTACCGCAGGCTCGTGGGCGACCGCGACATCCTGGGCCAGGCCGCGACCGAGGCGCTGCCGGAGGCCGCCGCCCAGGGCTACGTCGAGCTGCTCGACCACGTGTACCGCACGGGCGAGCCCTACGTGGCCACGGCCGCGCCCTACGTGATGCAGCGCACGCCTGGCGAGCCCGGCGAGCAGCGCTTCCTCGACTTCGTCTACCAGCCCGTGCGCGACGAGGCGGGCACCGTGTCGGGCATCTTCGTCGAGGGCGTGGACGTCACCGACCGGCATTCGGCCGAGCGCGCGCTGCGCGAGAGCAACGAGCGCCTGCAGCTGGCGACCGAGGCCGCCGAGGTCGGCCACTGGGACCTGGACCTGGTGCACGGCCACATGTACTGGCCCACGCGGGTCAGGGCGATGTTCGGCATCTCGCCCGACGCGCCCGTGTCCATGCAGGACTTCCACGACGGCCTGCACCCTGAGGATCGCGACGCCACGATCCGCGCGTTCGAGGCCGCGCAGGCCCCCTCGGCCCGGCCGTCGTACGACGTCGAGTACCGCACGATCGGGCGCGAGGACGGCGTGCTGCGCTGGGTGGCCGCCAAGGGCCGCGGCGTGTTCGACGCCGAGGGCCGCTGCCTGCGCGTGATCGGCACCGCCATCGACATCACGGCGCGACGCGCGGTGGAGCGCGAGCTCCGGTCGCTCAACGAGACGCTGGAGCTGCGCATCGCCGAGGCGCTGGCCGAACGCAAGATCCTGGCCGACGTCATCGAGGGCACCGACGCCCTGGTCCAGGTGGCCGACACGCAGCTGCACCTGCTGGCCATCAACCAGGCCGCCCAGCAGGGCTGGCAGCGCGTGCATGGCACGTCCGGCGCCGTGGGCGACCGCCTGGCCACGCTGCTGGCCGCGCCCGCCGAGCACGGGCCCGCGCTGCTTTCGCACTGGCAGCGCGCACTGCAGGGCGAGTCGTTCAGCGACGTGATGACCTTCACGCCCACCAGCCCCGACGAGCCAGGGGGCCGTTCGCTCGAGTTCCGCTTCAGCCCGCTGCGCGACCGCCAGGGCGCGGTGGTGGGCGCCTACCAGTTCGTCTACGACGTCACGCAGCGCCAGGCTGACCAGGAGCGCCTGAAGCTGGCCGAGCAGGCCCTGGTGCAGGCGCAGAAGATGGAGGCCATCGGCCAGCTCACGGGCGGCATCGCGCACGACTTCAACAACCTCCTGCAGTCCGTGCGCAGCAACCTGGAGCTGATCCGCCGCGTGCCGGAGCAGGCGGAGCGCGTGAAGGGCTGGGCCGAGGGCGCGATGCGGTCGGTGGAGCGCGGCGCGCAGCTCACGACGCAGCTGCTGGCGTTCTCCCGCTCCCAGGTGCTGGAGGTGAAGTCGATCGACGTGGTGGACCTGCTGGACGGCATGCAGGACCTGCTGCGGCGCACGCTCGGCGCCAACGTCGTGGTGCGGCTGGAGGTGCCCTCGCACGAGCTGTTCGTGCTCGGCGACGTCACACAGCTCGAGATGGCCGTGCTGAACCTGGCCATCAACGGCCGCGACGCGATGCCGGACGGCGGCACCCTGGCGGTGGCCGTGCGCGCCACCGCCCAGGCACCCGACCTGCCGACCGGCGATTTCGTCGAGATCGCCGTGCAGGACTCGGGCACCGGCATGCGCCCCGACGTGCTGGCCCGCGCGTTCGAGCCGTTCTTCTCCACCAAGCCCGTGGGCAAGGGCACGGGCCTCGGCCTGAGCCAGGTCTACGGCATGGCGCGCCAGGCGCGTGGCACCGTGCACGTGCAGAGCACGCCGGGCGCCGGCACCACCGTGTCCATCTTCCTGCGGCGCACGCAGATCCCGCCGCCCGGCGTGCGTGCGCCCGATCCGACCCGCCCGGCCGACGCGGCGCTCGAAGGCCGCGTCCTGCTGGTGGACGACGACCCCGAGGTGCGCAAGGCGGTGGCCGAGGCGCTGGGCACGTCCGGCTGCCGCGTCTTCACCGCCAACGACGGCCGTGCCGCGCTGGCCCAGCTCACGCTGGCCGACCCCGACGTCGCCGTCATCGACTACGCCATGCCGGGCATGAGCGGCGCCGCGCTGGCGCACGCGCTGCACGACCGCGATCCGCTGCTGCCGGTGATCTTCCTCACCGGCTTCGCCGACCTGGGCGCCATCGCGGACGCGGTGGGGGAGAGCGCCACCGTGCTGCGCAAGCCGGTGCGGCTGGACGAGCTGCAGGGCGTGGTGGGGCGGATGCTCAGGCGCAGGCGAGGGCGCTGAGGACGCTGGGGGCGCGGAGGGCGCCGCCGGCGTCCGTCGCCGCGGACCGCGGCCCGTCGGCCACCGCCCGTGCATCGTCGGCGCGGCGTGGCGCGTCCCCGCCCCGCCCGACACAGTGGCCGTCATTCGCCACTCGCCGCCCGGAGCCACCCATGCTCGCCCTGCACGTCCTCGCCGGCCTCGTCGCCCTGCTGGCCGGCGCCTTCGCGCTGTCCGCCCCCAAAGGCGGGCCATTGCATCGCCGCAGCGGCCGGGCCTTCGCGCTCGCCATGCTCGCGATGACGGGTTTCGCCATCGTGGTCGCCAGCGGCCGCGGCCAGGTGTTCAACATCGTGGCCGCCGGCTACACGGCCTACCTGGTGACGACGGGGTGGCTCGCCCTGCAGCCGGCCACCGTGGCCACGCGACGCGCGGACGGCGCGCTGCTGGCGATCGCCTTGCTGGGCGGCCTCGCGGCCGTGACCATCGGCACGCTGGCCCGCGCGCGTGGCCACGCGTTCGCGGGCACGACCGAGCTGATATTCGGCACGCTGGCCCTGCTGGCGGCCGTGGGGGACATCCGGCGCACGCTGCGCGGCGGCGATGCCAGCCGGGCCGGGCGCCTCGTTCGGCACCTGTGGCGCATGACGCTGGCGATGTTCATCGCCACGATGTCGCTGTTCCTGGGCCAGGCCAGGCAGTTCCCCGACGCGATCCGCCACTCCGGCGTGCTCTACCTGCCGGTGCTGCTGGTGGTGCTGGCCGGCATCATGGGCTGGCGGCGGGTCAGGGCGCGGGCGGCAACGAAGGCCGCGTCCTAGGGCCGGCCCGGCGGCTCACGACCGGCCCTTGGCCGGATGCCGCAACTCGGCGCGCGCGCACAGGTCCTCGGCCACCGCGGTAGCATGCAGCTCGGCCATCCGGCCCAGCAGCTCGCGCGCGCCGGCCTCGTCCCCGCCGATCTTCACCAGCTGCGACACGAAGAAGCCCATCTGCACCGTGCGTTCGCGCACCAGCGCCTTGTCCTGGGTCGCCAGCCGGGCCATCTCGCGGGTCTGCGGCAAGGTGTCGAAGTCAGCATTCGGCGCCGGGGTCTTCTGGTCGTTCATGTCCCACAGCGCGCCCAGGGCGGTCACCAGCGTGGCGGGCCAGGACGTCTCGTGCTCGCCGCCCTGCAGGGCCGCCACCGTCGCCTTGCCGCTGCCGTCGTTGCGCTGCGCGGCCAGGAAGAGCCAGGCGAGCGTCAGCTGCCGCGTGTCGCCGGTCTCGTCGTCCGCGGCCTCGCGCAGGCTGCGCACCGCGTCGCCGTAGCGCCCGTCGTAGTAGGCCGCGATGCCGATCCAGCGGCGCACCGGCCCCGCGTAGGCATCCTCCACGTCGGCCGCGCCGCGCCAGGCCTTCTCGGCCTCCGGGTACTGGCCCGCGGCCAGCAACGCCAGGCCTCGGGTGTACTGCGCGGCGGGCGTGGCCAGCGCATCCGGCGGCAGGCGCGACAGGTCCTCCAGCGCCGCCGCGTCGTCGGCCACCAGCAGGTTCTGCACCGCGTGGTCCAGCAGCGCCCGCGTGCCCGCCCACGACGCCACGCCGCTGCGCTCCAGGATCATGTCGTCGCGCGTGCGGCGCCCCAGCGCTTCGCCGATGCGCTCGGCCACCTGGTCGTCGCCGCGCATGCGCGGATCGCCCGCCGTGGCCTTCAGCACGTCCGCGATGCGGGCCTTGAAGCGGTCGTTGGCCACCAGCGGCGTGGTCATCGTCAGGTCCACCTCGGAGCGCGCGGCCTTGATGCGTTCGCGAAAGCGCGCCAGCTCCGCCGGCTGCACGACGTCCGACCGGCGCTGGTACCGCCAGGTGAACGACGTGGCCCCGCCGTCTTCCGCCACTTTCATGCGCAGCGCGAAGTGCGGGTCGGCCACCTCCACGTCGGGCAGGTGCTGGCTGTGCTGCGGCGTGGGTGGCAGCACGCGCAGCTGCTCCGTCATGGCCACCGACTCGTCGTAGTACCAGGGCATCGTGCGCTGCTGCTTGTCCGGTTGCACCAGCGAATCGATGATCCGGATCGGGTACACCTCCACACTCAGCACGCCGTCCTTCAACTCGCCGAGCGAGGGCGCCTCGCCGTCCAGGCGCACCGACAGGCGATTGGCCGCCCGGTCGTCCGTCACCACCGGCTGGCCCGACGCCTTGTAGCCGGTGAATCGCTTGCCGTAGCGCTGGCCGAGCGAATCCGCCAGCTCGCCCAGGTGGCCTCCGGCGATCAGGCCGCGGAAGCTCTCCGCCGCCTCGCCGCGCGTCGTCACCGTCATCCGCAGGCGGGCGGGCTTCTGCAGGTCGCTCATGTCCCACACGTGGTCGTACGCCACCAGGTCGCCCTCCAGCGCGGGCGCATGCACGGCCTCCAGCTCGCGCGTGGCGGGGTCCGCCACCAGCGCCCAGTCCACCCGCGTCGTGGCCCGCGTCTCCAGCCGCGTGGCCTGGTTCGTGCGCGTGCCGTCCAGCCACCACGTGCGGCCGTTCAGGTTCAGCTTCACCATCGCGTGGTCGAAGGCGTCGTGGCGCGGCAGTTCGTCGCGAAGCGACGCGCGCGCCGTGGTCGACACCAGCACCGGCTGCGCATCGAAGCCCAGGCGCCGCAGCAGCGCCACCAGCAGCGCCGTCTTGTCCTTGCAATCGCCGGCGCGGTCCGCCCAGGTGCGGGCAGGGGGCTTGGGCCGGTGCGAGTTCTCGCCCAGGCTCGCGCTGAAGTAGCGCACGTCCTCCTGCACCACGCCCAGCACCGCCGACGCCAGGGCCTCGTCGCGCAGGTCGCCGGCCTTCCACGCCGCCACGCGCTGTTCCAGCTCGGGCCCCAGCGACGGGTCCACCGCGAACAGCTGCGCCGCCCACGCGGCCACCTCGTGCCAGTCGGGGTCGTCCGAGTACGTGACGTACGGATGCACCGCGAACTCCGGCGGCGTGTCGGGCTCGGCCTCTACCGCCGCCACGTCCTGCCGCTGCAGCCGCCAGCGCTGCACGCCGCCATCGCTCACCACCGGCGGCAGCTCGCCCGCGCGCTCGCCCTTCACGTGCAGCGCGCGCGGCCACCGGCTGGTCACCGCCACGTCCAGCCGGTCGATCGGCACGCCGAACGCCGTCTGCATCACGCCGTCGTGGGACGCGCCGTGGATCGGGTTGTGCCCGTCCACCGTGTACGCCGTCTCCACCACGTCGCCCACCCGCACGTCGTTCAGCACGACCAGCAGCGTCTTGCGGCCGTCGATCGTGTCGTTCTGCAGGCGGTCCTCGCGGCGCAGCACCTCGATGCGGGCGTCCGCCAGCCGGTCCGCGCGCCTGCCGTCGCGCCACACCGCCATCGCGTGCAGCGTCGCCTTCTCGTACGCCGGATCGAACGACACCTCCACACGCCCGGCCGACCCCAGGCCCGCCTCGGACGTCACCAGCGTCTGCACCATCACGTAGCGCCCCACCTGCCCGTCGCGGTCGATCAGGTCCTGCAGGTCCACCCGCAGCGCGTGCCAGCCGTCGCGGGCCGGCAGCGCGCCTGGGGCGGGCGGGGGGCCGTCATGGCGCTCCACCCAGGCGGCGGGCGGGGCCTGGCGCCAGCCGTCGCCGGCGCGCGGGGCGCCGGGGCGGGTCGCGGGCTTGGGGGTGGCGCTGGAAGGAGGGCTGGACGTGGCCGTCGACCGGGCCGTGGCCGTGGGCTTGGCCTTGGAAGTCGCCGCGTCGGCGGCGGCATGTGCCGAGGCGACCGCCCCGACGGTGACCGCCGCGACAACCAGGAAGAGGGCGACGGGGCGGGAACGGTACGACATGGCGCGGGAGCGGGGAGCGGCGTGAGCCCCGATTATCCGGGGTGGCCCGCCCCCGTCGCGACAGGATGTCACGGGGCGGAACGCGTCAGGGCGCCGTCTCGAACGCCCCCAGGTCCACATGCAGGCCCTGCGCGCGGGGGGCGCCCGCGAGATCGCGCACGATGCCGGCCGCCAGCGCACCGTCGCCCGCATCGATGACGGGCGAGCCCGGCGCCGGGCGGAACGCGGTCCCCGGCGCGTGGCCGCCCACGAGCCGGGGGTCGCCGAACTGCATCCCCGGTGCCGACGCTACGGAGGCCGCGCAATCTCCTGTCACCACCGCATTGCCGGCGCTCCACGGCGCGCTCAAGGACACCTGCGGCATGGCCGGGACGCTGGAATAGTGCCAGCACGCGATCGCCAGCCGGCCGCTGGTGTCCACCACGTTGTTCGCGAACACCAGCCCGGACACGTCGTCGTCGAAGAATCCGACCGTGCGCAGCGTTGCCACGCCGTGGTTGCCCGCGATCGTGCTGCTGACGAACCGCCCGGCCAGGGGGCCGTCGTCGCCCGAAAGGACAGTTTGCATCGCGGCTCCGTTGCGGCAGGCGCGCCTGGCGCGGCGCGCTGGAAGCGGCAGGTGTCGCCAATCGCCCGCACCCAGGCCAACGCGTAAGTGATTGCCTTCATCGATCCCCGAAGCGGCCGCTCTGTGGGATCGTGTCACGAAGCTGCCCACAATTCCCCCGCGTGGCCTGAGCATGGAAAGAATAATGCCGCTCAGCCTCTCAGAACTGGGGAAACTGGCCCACCCAGAGTGACGCGTCACTAGAGGCCTCGCTTCTAGCAGGTTGCAGTCGAGCGCGCTCGTTCGTGCGGTTGGCGGGCGACCGCACAGACCTAGCGATCTACGAGCAGACATGTAGACCATCGGACCTACGCGCCTGCCCTGTCGCTGCACAAAGGCGCCAGATCGCCTACCAATGCTGTCAGCAAACGAAGGAGGACGCTGTCCTCAAGCGCTGCTAATCTGGGCTCGGAAAGTTTTACGCCTTGAGCTCACGCGTGAGATTGCCTCTCTCACAACCTCGCGTATGTCAACCTCCAGGCGCGCGCACTACTCAGCGCCGGTGGCGCGAATATTCAAGAATTATTTTAAACTACCGATAAGCCGAAATGAACCTGACTATACTATCTGGCTGGCTGTTTTTATTGATGCTGGGAATTCCGCCTAGAGCTGGCGCGACCGAGCCCGCGCAATTTGACGCCTGTAAGGAAAAGGCCGTACTTTCCGTGCCAAAGGAATTTGTGTTTAATTCTGGGTTTGCGTTCGCCCTACCTAGCGGGAAAGCGATTCACAGCATACTTGGCAAGGGAGAGGGCATACGCGTACGAGTGACTATGACATGGACGATTTGCGATGCTGAAGACACTCCGAACGCTCTGGAGCGCAGGTGGGAGCGACATAACCTTCCAGAGGTCCCAGTAAAACGCCGCGTCGGCGATCACTATCTGGAACTTTTGTACCGGCCCGAGGCCGCAGACTCTCGCTCGTTCCGTCAATACATAACTGATGCAGACGGACCGATTGAAGCATCCGTTCAATGCAGTATGCTCGAATGTCAAGCAGAGGTGATGGACAAGCAAACGAAAGTGGGCTTCAAGGTAATTGTCGATAACCCAGAGCTTTGGCAACAAGCAATTCAGGAAGCGTTAACTAAGGTCAGAAGCTGGACCAAGAGGAGATAATGTGAGTAATATGTGCGAAATTCAGGATCTGTCGACGCGCGACTAAAATTGACTGACGACCAAAGGCAGGATCTTGTCAAGCTGCTTGGTGCTAAAATCTTCCTAAATTGGGATTCGTTTATCGGGCCCCTAGTCCAGCCGGATCAATGATATTCATCAGCAGGAAAACATCAGATGTCAATACTTGACTCAGCCAGGAAACTGCTCGTTGCAGTTGTTCTGTTCGGTCCGTTGGGGAGCATGGCATTCGAACGTTATGCGACCATCCATCGGTTCACAATACCCGAAGGCTTCGCGCCGGCCGGAAGTTTGGTCGAGACATCTGACGGCCGCCTCTTCGGCTTGACCGAGGAGGGTGGCATCAACCGGAATGTGGATTCGCAGATCGGCTGTGGGTCCATCGTCTCTCTTGACGCGTCGCGCCACGTGACGACGGTTCACCGCTTTCGTGGTCCTCCAGAAGATGGATGCCAAGGCAGGGGTGGCCTTCTTTTTGTTGGCGGCACACTGTTTGGTGCCACGGCTTACGGTGGAGCAAGCGATTCAGGGACGATATTTGCGATCACCCGCGACGGCAAGTATCGCATTGTGCATGAATTCACCGGATCCGATGGATGGAAGCCTAACGGAAGCCTGATCGTGGGCAGGGACGGCAATCTATGGGGAACCACGGTGGGAGGCGGAGGCTTCCAGGATGCGGGAACGATATATAAGCTGAGTGCGGATGGCAAGCTGGAGACCGTCTATTCGTTCCCGCAGAACGGCCCATTGGGGCAAAGCCCTTTACAAGGCTTGGTGATTGGATCTGACGGCGCGCTATACACTTCCGCAAACTTTGGCAAGAACGATGTTGGCACGATCGTCCGCGTCGACACGGCGGGCATCGTCACGCTAGTGCACGCGCTTACGACGGGCGAAGGAAAGTTTCCAGGCGGACTGTCCGTTGGATTCGATGGCCAGCTGCTTGGAGTCGCCTCAGCAGGCGGCCGCTACGGCTTGGGCACGCTATTTTCCATCGATCTCGAGTCGGGCGTGCTGACTTCACTGCATGACTTTGCGGGCGGTGCGGATGGAATCTACCCCACAATGGCGCCAATTCAGGTCTCGGCAAACTTGCTTACTGGAACGACGACGGGCGCTGCCGGCTACCCCGGCATTCTCTATACATTCCAAATTGGATCAAACCAGCTCAAAACCCTGCACCAATTCGGCCAGACGGTCAGAGACGGCGCTGGACCCGTCGGTCAATTACTGCTCGGATCGGATGGACGTGTGTATGGCACGTGCATGGTTGGCGGAAATTCTGAGGTCGATGGAATTGGAGCAGGCACCGTTTTCTTGCTTTCGCCTTGAAATTTCCGTGCCCCAAAACGCTGATCTTCCCGTCCAGACCTGCTGGCGATCCTAACGCGGGGTGAGTGGAACCCCCGGCACGACTTGGAGACGGCGCAGGCTGCATGGGCGTTCTTGCGTGTCAAGCGGCGCGCGCCGCGCTGATCGCCCGCGCTATTTCTGCTGCTGGGTGCGCTGCTGCATCAACAGCACTACGCCCGCCAGCACCACCGCCACGCGCTTGTCGACTCGAACGCGCTGACGCGCTCGCCCGCCACCGCCCCGACACGCCCAGGCCATGGCGATCACCGGGTTCACGAAGGAGGTGACTGTGGGGCGCGCTCGAGGTGGGCGTTACGGTGTTCGGCTCAGTTCTCACCGTCGCGACTCCGGCGGCTTTTGACGCAGACCTGCGAAATTGCGTGGGTGAGTTGTGACGTCAGGCGGGGGTGTGGGACGTGGGATGTGGGATGCGGGGTGTGGGCCGGTCGCCGACACTCTGCGTTAGTTGACATAACGCACATTAGCTATGGTTGCGAAGCACGAGAGATGCGGCAATGCGCGCGCAGCCATGAGCCGCCTGCGTCCCGAGCGAAGGCGCCAAGCCTCCTCGCATAATGCGTTGGCGCCCCAACGAGGGAGATCTGCCCGCAACCGAGTTGACATCTACATGCTACAGATCCTGGTGGTCGACCATGTCGACGCGAGTCGGCGGCAACTGGCGGCATTGTTGGAGTCCGCAGGGTATGAAGTGCTGCAGGCCGAATCGGGCTCCCGCGGCCTGGCCCTGCTGCGAAATGCGCGGCCCGAGCTCGTCATCTACGACGTCTTGATGCCTGCCATGGACGGTGTGGAATTCGTGCGCACCGTGCGGTCGACGCCCGAGGTTTCATCCACAAGAATCATTCTGCGCGGGCCGACATCGGCGGACGTCGACATGCAAGCCCTGGCGGCTTCGTGCGGCATTCTCGAGGTCTTGCCGCACGCCTGCGAACCCGCCACGCTGCTCGACGCCGTCGCTCGCGTGATCACCCGGCCCGAGGCTGGCGAGCCTCCACGGCTTGACGAGTTCGACGCCCGCGACATCCGGGTTCTCACCGACAGGCTGGCCGCCCTGGCGGCGCAACTCGCCGCGGCGAATGAGCGCCTGTCGGCATCGAACCGCAATGAGGACGCCCTGCGCCATGAAATGGTCGACAGGATTGCCATGGAGAGGACGCTGCTCGAAAGCCAACGCCGTTTCAGCGACCTCTTGCGCAACGTGCAGCTCGTCTCGTTGATGCTGGACGACGAAGCGCGCATCACCTACTGCAACGGCTTTCTCCTGAAGCTCACGGGCTGGGAGGAGGAAGAGGTGATTGGAAAGAACTGGTTCGACATCTTCGTTCCTCCCGAGAACGCTGCGCTCAGGGACACGTTTCGCGACCTGCTCGACGATCAGCCGTCTGCATGGCACCACGAGAACGAGATCGTGACCCGCACTGGCGAGCGGCTCCTCATCCAATGGGACAACACGATCCTGCGCGACCCGGCCGGCGAAGTGATCGGAACAGCGAGCATCGGCAAGGATGTCACCGACACGCGTCGATCGGAGCAGCGCATCCGCCGCTTGAGCCGCATGCACGCCATGTTGAGTGGCATCGGAACCTTGATCGTGCGCGCTGGTAGCCAGGAGGAATTGTTCCGCGAAGCCTGCCGGCTCGCTGTGCAAACCGGCGGTTTCAGCATGGCCTGGATCGGCATGATCGACCCCCTCACCCAGGACGGCGCCAAGGCCGCGGTCTTCGGGGATGACCAGTCTTACGTCCCCGACATCCGCATCACGGCGCGTGATGGCACGCCCGACAGCGAGCGGCCCGGGTCACGCGCGGTCCGCAGCGGCGAGCCGGTCATATGCAACGACGTGTCGGCGGACAGCTCGGTCACCGAATTTCGCGGCCGCCTCCTGGCCATCGGCCACAACTCGTTTGCATGTCTTCCGCTCGTCATCTCGGGGAGAAGCGTCGGCGTGCTCGCGTTGTTCTCCTCCGTGCGAGGCGCCTTCGACGTCGAGGAAGCCCAGCTGCTCATGGAACTGGTGCGCAACATCGCGTTCGCGCTGGACCACATCGACAAGGAAGAGCGATTGCACTTCCTCGCGTACTACGACGGACTCACCGGGCTCGCCAACCACGTCCTGCTCGGGGAAAGGCTCGAACGACTCATCGCCGCCTCTTCCACCGACGGCCGCCAACTCGCGGTCGTGATGATCGACCTGGAACGGTTCAAGACAATCAACGACACGCTGGGACGCACCACCGGAGACCAATTGCTCCGCGGCGTGGCCGAAAGGCTGCTTGCGAGCGCGACGGACAAGCAGTTCGTCGCACGCCTGGGCGCCGACCATTTCGCGATCGTCATGTCCGACATCTCGGGTGAGAGTGATGTCGTGCGGCGTGGCGCCCTCAAATACCGCAGTTGCTTTCAATCTCCCTATGTCGTTGACGGCCACGAGCTTCGCGTGTCGGCCAAGATCGGCGTGGCCATGTTTCCCCGCGATGGCGAGACCACGGAAGCGCTGTTCAGGAATGCAGAGGCTGCAGTCCGCAAGGCCCAGGCCTCTTCGGAGTCGCTTCTGTTCTACACGCCTGGCATGACCGAAACGGTCGCGAAGAACCTGGCGCTGGAGGGACGCCTGCGCAAGGCGATCGAGCGGGAGGAGTTCGTCCTCTATTACCAGCCCAAGGTGGACCTGGGGACGCGTCGCATCGAAGGCGTCGAGGCGCTGATCCGCTGGATGAGTCCGGAGCGCGGGCTGGTGCAGCCGCTGGAGTTCATACCGCTGCTCGAGGAGACAGGTCTGATCATCGACGTCGGCGCTTGGGCGTTGCGAACCGCCGCCAACGACTACCGGGAATGGCTGGATGCGGGCTTGCCGGCACCGCGGATCGCCGTGAACGTCTCTGCTGTCCAATTGCGGCGCGAGGACTTCATCGACATCGTCTCGCGCACATTGTCGGAGGTTGGGATCGGCTCCGGCATCGACATCGAGCTGACCGAGAGCCTGCTGATGGAAAACATCGCTGCCACGATCCAGAAGCTGCAGGCACTGTCGGCCATGGGCGTCAACGTCTCGATCGACGACTTCGGCACCGGCTACTCGTCACTCGCCTACCTGGCCAAGCTCCCCGTGCAGGGGCTGAAGATCGATCGTGCC
>OUNM010064428.1_pt1 | contig 89709 bp, 76 predicted proteins | sample 1769961 | NCBI WGS metagenome assembly OUNM01 (sample SAMEA3914820, study PRJEB12502) | metagenome | biome: forest; material: soil | place: USA | collected 2012-03-12 | depth 0.3 m
CTGAGCCAGGATCAAACTCTCAGGTTGAGTTCAACACTTTCACTCAGTAATCTAAATCACTGCGTAAGTTTACGTTCATTAACGAGTTCCCACTCGATCTCCCAGCCGAAGCCAAAAGACCTAATGGTTGTCTATTAGAGACCGCATAACAAAAGTGTCGTACTGCACGATATCTCAATCGTGCGCCAGAACACCGCCGCCTGCGTTTCTCTTTCCATATCCACAATGTCAAAGACCAGAGCCATCGGCCAGCCGAACCGGCCGAGGCAACAACTTAACCCGTTGTCAGAGGAGGCGCTGATTTAGCGAAGCGCCTAATTCGTGTCAACCGATTTTTTTCTTTTCCACAAGGCCGTTTTTAAGCGGCGCCGGAGAAAATTGAAAACGAAAGACCTTCTGGATTGCTTTAGCGGGCAACCCTTGCAAAGCCCTTCGGAATCGGTGGAGCGCTGTATTTAGTCCCAATCGGTTCTGGCCGCAACCCCCTGAATTAATCTTTTCTTCAGGAGTTTCGCGGGCCAGCGGTTGGAACCGCCCTCAGCGAGGAAGCGGCTTCTACAGAGGCCGCCGAATGAACGCAAGTGCGAAATGCCGGGATTCGTCATTTATCCCCAGATCGCGCACCTGCTGTCTGTTTGGCCGCTTTTTAGCCCGCCGTAATATAGGCCTTCAGCGTATGCGCCTCGTGCTCCGCCTCCGCGATCTTGGACTTGACCAGGTCGCCGATCGACACGATGCCGATCAGGCGCGGCCCGTCCATCACAGGCAGGTGCCGGATACGACGGTCGGTCATGCGCTCGAGCAGGATATCGACGGTTTCGCCGTGCGATGCGAAAATGACGTCGTGCGTCATGTAATCGCTGGTCGGACGGCTGAGCGCCTCGGCCCCGTCAACGGCGACGGCGCGGATGATGTCACGCTCGGACACGACGCCTACGACACGGCCGATCCGGTCCGTGACGATGAAGGCGCCGACCTTGCGGCTGTGCAGCAGGGCTGCGATGGACGCGAGACTATCGTCGGGCGCGACGGTAAAGACCTGGCGACCCTTGGCATTAAGAAGCTGATTGACCAGCATCGGCGCACCCTCCCATCGGATGATTGTTGTTTACTCACCGAACGGAAATGGTCCCAAGAATCTGCGGCTTTGGCAACCGTATCAGCGTTATGCGAGCGTCAACTTGTCGTGAGGGTGCAGTGCGTCGAACGTTTACTATATTTGGAAAAACCGCCGATGAAACAGCCGCATCCACGGCGTAATAAGGAGCAGTCCGGCAATGTAGCCGCAGACGTGCGCCTGCCAGGCGACGACCATCCCCTCGCCGACCGGCAAGGGCAGGAAGGCCGTCAAAGCGTTCAAGCCTATATATGACAGGCTCATCACCACCACGCGCCCGTGCCATATCGGCTCGAGGCCAGGATTGCCGGGCTGGAACCGCAGGCGAATAGCCGCGGCGATCAGGCCCGAGATCGCCCCGGACGCGCCCACCACCGGCACGCTGGAATACCAGTTGAGAACGCAATATCCGATGCCCGCGGCAATGCCGCAAACCAGGAAGAAGGCCAAAAAGGAGACGACGCCTCCCGCCCCCTTCCCCATGGCGCGCACCAGCGGCGTCGCGAACGCCAGGCAGAAGACCGAATTGGCCAGGACGTGCGCCCAACTGCCGTGCACAAAGATATGCGTGACAAGGTATTCGTAATAGCCGGCGCGCAAAAGCGTCGGATTGAGCGCGAAGCCCAAGATGATTCGTTCCTGCACGTCCGGCGGCGCCAGCGACTGCAGACCATATAAGGTAATAAGAATGACGGGGATCAGTATGGCCAGCGGCGGCGCATTGATAAACGGCTCGCGTCGGGGAGGAAGCCCCTCACCATAGCTGCGATCACGATCTGTCATGTTTTGGCACGAGCTCCGTATCGATTGCGCACCGCACACAGTCACGCCACTGACGCGGCGATAGCGTGACGATGACCGATGTATCACCTTCATATCGCCTAAGGCGTTATTTTTAACGGAAATATACGTTATTTTTAAAGTTTGAAGCGACAGTGGCACCCAAATTGCTGGGGAACCGTTCGCCTGTGGCGTGAATGTCCCAGGTCAGGAGCACGACATGTCGTTTACCAAAACCCTGGTGGCATCTACGTTTCTCGGTCTCGCCGTCGCCGGCGCGGCCTCGGCGCAGACCATGTCGACCAAGGCCAGTTCCTACGAAACCGGCTACGGACTGACGCGCAACCAATTGCAAAATCCGGTCGATCCTTCGACGCGCGACGCCAACGGCAACCGCGTGCTGATCGACGGAATGATCGTCACGGGCTCCGACAACAGCGTCTACGCCACCGCCAAAACCTACGGCGCCGGCGACGTTTTCTCGGGCGCAGGCGCTCTCGGCGGCGCAACGGCCATCGGCAACAATCTCCAGGTCACGGTCAACGGGTCTTACAATACCGTTATCGTCCATTCGACCCAGACCAATAACGGCAATGTCACGGCGACCGCCAACGGCGTCACCGCCACGGGTGCCCAGGGCACTTCCACCACAGATTCCTCTTTGAACGGACAGGTCAACCTCCAATGACGGCTTCGAACAGCAAACCGCAAACCGCCGGCAAGCGCCTGAAAAAGGCCGCCCTCCTGCTGGCCGGCACCGCCATGATGGCCGTGTCGCTGTCGGGCTGCATGACCACGCCCAGCGTCAATGCCGACGGTCTCTACAAGAACCCGATCGGCACCGCTCCGGTCACCGCCAATCCCACGGCCTATTCGGACGCCCTGGTCTGCCTCGGCGAATATGCCCGCTCGCGCCGCCTGGCCTCGCCCCGCCTCGCCGTCGGCCGGATCTCGGACTACACCGGCAAGGTCTCGCTGGAAGGCGGCCGCGAAATCACTCAGGGCGCGTCCCTGATGACGATGACGGCCCTGGCCAAGGCCGGCGCCCGTCAGGTCGAGCGCTTCGACACGTCGGTCGGCGAACTGGAACTGAAGTACGCCAATAACAAGCTGATCACCGACGATCAGGTCGCCAACCCGAATCGCCCGGCCGACTACCGCAAGATCATGGCCGGCCAGGTCGCCGGCTCCGACTTCTTCATCGTCGGCGGCATTACCGAGCTGAACTACAATATCCGTTCCTCGGGCGTCGACGCCTATGCCGGCGAAGTCAAGGACACGGGCATCAAGGGCATCGCGTCGGGCCGCACCTATGTCATGAACGTCGCGCTGGACCTACGCCTGGTCGACACCCGCACGCTGGAAGTCGTCGACGTCATCTCTTACCAGAAGCAGATCGTCGGCAAGGAAGTGAAGGCCGGAGTCTTCGACATCCTCAACGGCAATATCTTCGATATTTCCGCGGGCCAAGGTGCGCTGGAACCGATGCAACTGGCCGTCCGCTCGATGATCGAGCGCGCCACGCTGGAATTCATGGCGAACCTGTACGGTGCGTCGGGCCCCGAGGTCTGCCTCGATCCGCGCAACGACTTCCTCAACAATCCGAGCACGCTCGGCGTGACCGGTGGCCTGACCCCCGCCTACGACAACCTGGAGAGCAACAATGCCGCAACGCGCGCCGATCCGACTCGCTGGCAGGCTGGCACTGACGACCGCCGTCGCGGCGCTAAGTCTGGCAACGGCGACTCCCGCTACTAGTCTCGCCCAGGAAGTCATCACCAGCACGCAGACGCAGGCCGGCGACATCCTGGCCGACCAGCATCTGAACGTCGTCGAGAATGACGGCCTCGTCCAGGTCGATTCGCAGGCGACGGGCAACAGCTTGCAGGGCGGCAACCAGACGGTCCGCGCCGACGTTACCTCGACGCAGACCCTGTCGGGCAGCGTCTCGGCGCGCGCTGCGGTCATCGGCACCAATACGGGCGCCGAAGACCTGTCGCTGGGCACGCCGGTGTCGGTCACGACGCAGGCCGTCGGCAACTATATGAGCCACGTCGCGCAAGACGGCGATGTCGGCGTCACCAATCACCAGACCTCGACGGGCACGGCCGTGTCGGCGTGGAACGACATCCAGGCGCCCAACAACGCGATCTACGAGAGTGGTGAAGGCGACGCGGTGGCCGAGGTCAACCATCAGGCCTACCAGGTGTCGAACGGCCGCCTCGACGCCCAGTCCTGGCAATCGTCCAGCACCGAAGCGCGCGCCGACGTGTCGGCGACCGTGCACTACTCGCCGTCGGTCAACCTCTACAAGGCCTCGGCGACCAACAACAGCTACGAAGCCTTTTCGGACCAGCAGGGTTCGCAGGCGCACGAGGTCCACCAGGACCAGACCGCGATGACGCATGCGCGCGCCGAGATCTATGGCGGCAATATGTGGAACGTGGCTTCGCAAGGGGCCGCGGTCGCCAACAACACCGACATCCAGAATGCCGGCGGCTCGCTCGACGTCATCAACGACCAGCACCAGGGCGGCAACGTCCAGTCGCAAGCCTATGCCGCGGCCGACGAGTACGGCACGGCCGACGTGTCGGCGTCGGGCATAGGCAACCGGTTGGCGGCGGGCAATAACGACGTGACGCTGCACCTCGACAACACCCAGATTTCGGACGGCGGCGTCGACGTGACGGCAACCTTCGAAGGCAATACCGGCTACGATTCGTACATCTCGGCGGAAGCCTACGGCAACCAGGCGCTGGCCTATGCGTGCGCCGAATGCAAGGCCGACGCCAACATCACCTCGACCCAGGTCAATAACGGCGACGTCAACGCCACCAGCACGGTGAACGTCAACCAGGGCCGCTCGATCGTGTCTTCGGCCCGCGCCGTCGGCAACAGCGCGACCTATTACGTCTCCGGCGGCAAATAAGCTGTTCTCGCATCCCTGTCGGAAAAAGGGCGCCTTCGGGCGCCCTTTTTTCGCGCCATGATTGACCCGTCAAATCTATTTTGTTAATTAGCGAAATAGATCGTCGAGGGGACCATCATGAAAAAGCTTCTGACCACGGCCGCTGCTATCCTGGCGCTGGGCGCCACCCTGCCCGCAAGCGCCGAAGACGCTGCCGGCGACTGGGCCGGCGTCCTGATGGGGCAACTTCACCTCGTGGTCCACATTACCAGGGCGCCTGACGGCAAGCTGTCCGGCATTCTCGAAAGCGTCGACCAGGGCGACGCCAAGATCCCGATCGACACGATCGAGGCTACGCCCGACCATCTGAAATTCTCGATTGCCGCGATCGGCGGCAGCTACGATGCCGGTTGGGACGACTCCAAGAAGCAATGGACCGGGACCTGGACGCAGGGCGGGACACCGCTGCCGCTGGCGCTCAGCCGCGGCACCAAGGCAGAGGCGCCGAAGCCGAGGCGTCCGCAGGAGGACGCCATCAGCGCCGGTCCCCTGCCCTACCAGGACCAGATCGTCACCTTCGATAGCACCCAGGCGCACGTCGCGCTGGCCGGGACCTTAAGCGTGCCGCCAGGCAAAGGCCCCTTCCCGGCCGTGGTGCTGATCTCGGGCTCGGGCCCGAATACGCGCGACGAAGCCGTCTTCGATCACAAGATCTTCGTCGTATTGGCCGACCATCTGGCGCGCCAGGGGATCGCCGTGCTGCGCTACGACAAACGCGGCATCGGTAAATCGACCGGCGATTACGCCCAGGCAACCACAGCCGACTTTACCTCCGACGCCGCGGCGGCGGCGGCCTGGCTGCGCACGCACCCCGGCATCGATGCGCGCCGCATCGGCCTGATCGGCCATTCCGAAGGCGGTCTGATCGCGCCGGCCGTGGCCGTGGCCGACCCGAAGATCGCCTTTATCGTACTGATGGCGGGCCCGGGCCTGCCTGGCGACCAGTTGCTGCTCAAGCAGCAGGCGCTGATCGGCAAGGCGTCGGGCATACCCGACGCAGTCCTGACCCAGAATCTGGCCGTCACGGCGCGCGTCTTCGCTGCGGTCAAAGGCGCCAGGACCGACGCCGAAGCGGCTACCGCGGCCAGGGCGGTGCTCGATCCGGAGGTGGCGAAAGGCACGCTGACCCGCGAACGCGCCGACGCCAGCGTCAAACAGGTGACCTCGCCGTGGATGCGGTCCTTCCTGGCCAGCGATCCCGTACCCATGCTGCAAAAGGTGCGCGTGCCGGTCCTGGCGATCAACGGGGCGCTCGACATGCAGGTACCGCCGGCAGAGGACCTGGCCGCCATCAAGGCCGCATTGAAAGACGACAAGGACGTGACCGTGACCGAGCTGTCGGGCCTGAACCATCTCTTCCAGGAAGCCAAGACCGGCGCACCGTCCGAATATGCGGGCATCGAGCAGAGCGTGTCACCGCTGGCGCTGAGGACGGTCGGCGACTGGATCGCGGCGCATATAAAGTAGACATGCGGCCACATTACAGCTTCGTAATGCGTTAATTTGCGCTTTATTCGGCCGCAAATCTCTGCAACCGTGGGCGCATACAACGGACGAGCGCCAGAGCGCCCGCGGAGACCTATCCATGACGTCGAAAAAATCCCTGATTTCCGCTCTCGCCGTGCTGGCGCTGGCCTCCACGGCTTTGACGCCGGTCACGGGCCTGGCCGCAGCCGCGGCGCAAAAAGCGCCCGCCCAGACCCCGGCGAAGGCACCTGCGAAAGCCCTGGCGAAAGCCCCGGCGAAAGCAGGCTTCAAGGCCGTCATACCCAGCCAGACGCAGCCTGTGCATTTCGCCCAGGACTATTCCGACATCAAGGCCGACCCGAACGTGCGCTTCGGCCGACTGTCGAACGGCATGACCTACGCCATCATCAAGAACGCCACGCCGCCGGGCACGGCGTCGTTCCGCCTGCGCATCGGCGGCGGCTCGATGATGGAAAGCGAACAGCAGCGCGGCCTGGCCCACTTCCTGGAGCACATGGCCTTCAACGGCTCGAAGAACGTGCCGGAAGGCGACATGGTCAAGATCCTGGAACGCCATGGCCTGAAATTCGGCCCGGACACCAACGCCTTCACCAGCTTCGACCAGACCGTCTATGAGCTCGACCTGCCGAAGACCAGCGAAGACGATCTCGACACGGCGCTGTTCCTGCTGCGCGAGACCGCCGGCAATCTGCTTCTGGCGCCCGACGCCATCGACCGCGAACGCGGCGTGATCCTGGGCGAGGAGCGCCTGCGCGATTCGCCCGGCATCCACGAGTTCAAGAAGTGGTCCGCTGCCGCCTATGCCGGCCAGAAATATTCCGAGCGCCTGCCGATCGGCCTGGCCGACATCATCAAGAATGCCAAGCAGGATCAGTTCGCCGACTTCTACCACGCCTATTATCGCCCCGAACGCGGCACCGTCATCGCCGTCGGTGACTTCGACGTCGACAAGATGGAAGCGAAGATCAAGGCCAAGTTCGGCGACTGGAAGGCGGAAGGCGCCAAGGACCTTCGCGTCACCGACTTCGGCGCCTACAAACAAAAGCCCGTGCAGAGCGACGTCTACACGGAGAACGGCCTGCCCGACGGCATTACGCTGACCTGGTCGAAGACGAAGGACGAGCACTACCAGACCCAGGCCAAGAATGAGGCGGACTTCATCGATCAGATCCGCACCGCCATCATCAACGACCGGCTGGAGCGCCAGGCCAAGAAGCCCGAAACGGCGTTCGCCGCCGCCTCGCTCTATCAATATGGCCCCGAACACACGGCCGACAGCCTGCAACTGGGCATCACGCCGAAGCCCGGCCAGGACAAGGCCGCCTTCGAGCAGGCCTATACCACCGTGCGTCAATTCCGCCTGTACGGCGCCGATCAGACAGAGCTCGACCGCGTGCTGACCGACCTCGACGCTACCTTCAAAGCCGGGGTCGAAGGCGAAAAGACGCGCAACAACCGGGGGCTGGCCGAAGCGCTGGTGGAATCGGTCAACAGCGCAGACGTCTTTACCTCGCCGACGCAGGACTACGCCTTCTTCAAAGCGTTGCGTCCGAAGATCACGCTGGCCGCCGTCAACGGCGGCATAGAGAAGCTGTTCAACGCCGACGGCCCCCTGATCTGGCACAGCGGCCAGGCGCCCGGCGATCTCGACAAGGCGGCGCTCAGCGCCACCTTCGACAAGGTCAATGGCTCAAAGCTGGCCAAGTACGAAAGCCAGGCCAACAAGACGTGGCCCTATACCGACTTCGGAACGCCGTCGGCCGTGGTCAAGCGCGACGAGATCAAGGATCTCGGCGTCACCGAATTGACCTACGCCAACGGCCTGAAGGCCGTGATCAAGCCGACCAAGTTCAAGGAGAACGAGATCGGCATCATCGTGCAGTTCGCCGGCGGCCAGGCCTCGCTGTCGCCGTCCCAAAATCCGCCGGTCTTCGAAGCCCAGGTCGCCGACCTGATGGATGGCGGCCTCGGCAAGCTCGACGCCAACGAGCTCAAGGACAGCCTCACGGGCAAGATCGTCCGTCTCGACTTCGGTATCGGCGAAGACGCTTCGCAACTGTCGGGCGCCACGACGCCGGCGGATTTCGACACGCAGATGCAGCTCCTGATGGCCTTCACCACCGACGCGGCTTACCGCGCCGACGCCTGGGAACGCCTGAAGTCGTTCGTGCCGAACTATTACACCTCGCTCGGCGCCTCGACGGACGGCGTCTTTCAGCTGCACGGCTCGGCCGCGTTGCACAGCGGAGATCCGCGCTTCGGTATCCCGGCGCAGGACGACTTCCTCAAGGTGTCGAACGACCAGGTCAAGGCGCTGATCGACCGCCAGCTGAAGAGCCAGCCGGTTGAAATCACCATCGTGGGCGATATCAGCGAGGAAAAGGCCGAAGCCGCCATCGCCAAAACCTTTGCGACGCTCAGCCCCCGCACTGCCACCGCAGCACCGGCCGACGCGGGCGTAGTCAAGTTCCCGACCGCCAATCTCAGCCAAAGCTTCGAGCACCGCGGCCGCGCCGACCAGGACCTGAGCTATATCGCCTGGCCGACCACCGACTTCTACGCCGACACCAAGACGGCACGGGGCCTGGAAATGCTGGCCAACGTCATGCAACTGCGCCTGATCGACGTGGTGCGTGAAAACAAGGCGCTGAGCTACAGCCCCAATGCCGGTTCGTATGCGTCGGACACCTTTGCCGGTTACGGCTACCTCTCGGCCTCGGCGGAGGTGAAGCCCGACCAGGACCAGACCTTCTACGACGCGCTGGCCGGCATCGTCGCCGACCTCAAGGCCAAGCCGATCAGCGACGACGAATTGCTGCGCGCCCGCAAGCCTGTACTCGACAAGCTGGAAAACGACTGGAAGACCAACGCTTACTGGCTGCGCGTCCTCCCCGGCGCGGCGCGCGATCCTCGCACGGTCGACGCCATCCTGTCGCGGCGCGACCAGGTTACAAGCGTCACCGCGGCCGATATCCAGAAGCTGGCCAACACCTATCTCGACATGACCAAGGCGATGCGTATCCAGGTCAAGCCGGGCAAGGACGCCTCGGCGGCGAACTAAAGCGGTCCAACCATTCATAATACAAAGAGCCGGCCTGCAAGGGCCGGCTCTTTTCATATCAAAAACCCCGCCTCGGGGCCGAGGCGGGGTTCAGGTTGTACGCACACTTTATTGTATTCCGGAAACCTTACTGGACGAAGCCGCCGACGCCACCGTCGAACACCATCACGCTGGACGAAGACCGCGCGGCCGTGACTTCGCGCTTCTTGCTGAAGCTTTCGGTGCGGGTGACCGTCAGGACCTTCATGCCGACGCCGAAGCGGCGCAGCAGAGAACGTTCGTTGCATTGGCGGGCGGGGATCTGCGCGCGGCAGGTCATGTTGCCGTGGTCGAACCACAGGGCGTCGCCCTTCTGGCAGGTCATCGTCTTGCCGCCGTCGAAATTGACGCGCGACATACAGGCCACATCGACGCGGTGCGCCCCGGAGGCCGAAGACGCGTGCTCTTCGTGGCTTTCCGAGCGGCTCGCATAACCGTGCGAACCGCCGCCACGACGACCGTAGGACGACGAATGCTCTTCGCTTTCTTCCGAACGGCTGTAGCTGGCGCTTTCGCTGGCGGCATGGCCCGAGGCGAAGCCATCGGCGCCGTCGAGGCAGTCGGCCATGACGACCTGCATATGCGTGCCGGCGATGCAGCGATAAAGCTCGCCGCTATAGACATTGGCGACGTCGCGTTCGGCGAAGACTTGCGACGCGGGGTGCGGGACGCCGGTGTCGTCGATGCAGCTGGCCTGGATGATCAGGGTGCGGGTGATCGAGCGGCTTTCCGAAATCGCTTCGTATTCGCCCTCGTCGCCGGTGACGACGGCCAGGCCGCCGACGGGCTGGGCGTAGCCCGGCGTCTGCGACCAGTTGCCGTAGCCGCCGCCGTAGAAGGTCGAACCGCTCGACGAACCGGCGAACGCGCTGGCGCTGCCCGAGGCGCTGGCCTTGACGTTGACATTGACGTTGACATTGGTGTTGCCGCCACCGCCGCCGCACGAATGGCATGGCATGCTGGGCGGGTTGGGGTTATGCGGAGGGGTGGGCGGCGCCGGGGGCGGACAGCCGTTATTACAGGCCGCAGCCTCGCCGGCGAAGGCCAGCAGACCTAAACCCATGACCAGACCGGCCAGTTTCGAAACAAATCCGCGCATTCAAACGCTCCTCGATGGCTTTTCGAGCCACTCCAGCAAGAACCGTACCGCAGCCGGATTGCCTTTTCCTTAAGCAGGTGCACAAAAACGTGACACTCCCGCTCTTCGGCCGCCCTTCGGCAGGCTTTTTGCCCGATACGCGCCAGAAGGAGACCGGAGTGCCCCATTCCAGCACAGTTTCATTCCTGAGCTATTGGCGCGGGCTGCAATCCAGCCCGGACAAGGCGCCGCCGCGCGCCGCCTTCGATCCCGCCCATCTCAAAGGTCTGATCCCGCAGATGATCATGATCTCGGACGCCGACGCAGGCCACCGCTTTCGCCTGTCCGGGGGATTCGTGGTGACTTTCCATGGCTATGAACTGAAAGACGCGAGCTTTGCCGACCTTTTCCGCCAGCCCTTCGTCGATACGCTTCGGACTGCGCTGATCCTGGCGCGCCGCCGCGAACAGCCGCTGATCCTCAGCCTGTCCGCGCCCTGGCAGGGGCTTGACCTGTCCGGCGACGGCGACACGTCCCATAATGACACGATCCTGTTCGAGATCTGCCTGTGCCCGATGAGCAACCGGGAAGGCAAGGTCGATCGCTTCGTCGGCATCTACCAGACCCTGTCGGCGCCGCCGCGCAATCCCTATGGCAAGATCGGCAAGTATACGCTGGTGTCGTCGCGCCTCTACGAGCCGCGTCAGACGGCCAAGGCAGGTCACCTGCAACTGGTCGCCACCGAAGGCAAGAGAATAGCTTGATTTCTTAGCGGCTTGCGCCGCAGTCTCCGGGGTCTCATTCCCTGGAGCGTTTTATGTCTGATTCCGACAAGGCGAAAAAGAAGGCCGAGGCCGAAGAGCGGCTGTCGCAGCTGCAGATCGCGCTGGTCGACGCGCAGATTTTCACGATGAAGACCGGCCGCAAGATCTGCATCGTCTTCGAAGGCCGCGACGCCGCGGGCAAGGACGGCGCGATCCGGCGCCTGACCGAATCGCTGTCGGTACGCAATACGCGCATCGTCGCCCTGCCCAAGCCGACAGACCGCGAACACGGGCAGTGGTGGTTTCAGCGTTATGTCAACCGCCTGCCGACGACCGGCGAATGGGTCATCTTCAACCGCTCCTGGTACAACCGCGCCGGCGTCGAAAGGGTCATGGGCTTTTCGTCGCCCGAGGAACAGGAAATCTTTATCCGCGACGTGGCGGATTTCGAAGCCATGCTGGAACGCAGCGGAATCATCCTGATCAAGCTTTGGCTCGACATTTCGCGCGACGAGCAGAAGAAACGCCTCGACCAGCGCCGTTCCGATCCCAGGAAACGCCTGAAGGTCAGCGATCTCGACAAGGTGGCGCAGGATCGCTGGGACGACTATTCGGCCGCGCGCGACGAGATGCTGAAACGCTCGCACACCGACTGGGCGCCCTGGGTCTGCGTGGCGACCGATTCCAAGATGAAGGCGCGCGAGCACATCATCCGCCACGTCCTCACCGTCATCGACGCACCGGATTACGGCGTCGAGGTCAAGGCGCCCGACAAGGATATCGTCTTCAGCTACGACGAAGTGATCGCCGGCAAGAGGGCGTTGCAGCCGTAAAGGCAGGCAAACTTCTTACCTGCCGGTAACGATTTATTGACTCCGATTTGTCACGATTCGAGCCTCTGAGCGCGCGGGCCAAAAGGGCCCGCGTACTGAACAGAAGGTTCCTGTATGTCGTCTCCCGCGCCTGGCAACGCTGCACGCGCTGCCGCTTCCGCGTCCAAACGCCCCCCAGCGAAAGCCAATCTGAAGGTCTGCGGCGATTGCACGCTGTGCTGCAAGGTCTATGAGATCGAGGATTTCGAGAAGAAGCCGGGAACGGTCTGCCACCACGTGCGCCCGGAAGGCGGCTGCGGCGTATGGGGGCTGCACCCGAAAATCTGTCAGGAATTCAAATGCCTGTGGCTGAAGCACGACGACATGAACGGCCAATGGCGTCCCGATCACGCCGGTTTCGTCCTGCGTCTCGAGCCCAACGGTACGACGCTGGCCGTCGATGTCGACCACGACCGCCCGGACGCCTGGCGCCGCGAGCCCTACTATAGCCAATTGAAACTGTGGTCCGAGGTCATGCCGAAGAACGAGGGCCTTGTCCTCGTCTACGCGCCGGAAGGACTCTACGTCATCACGCCGATGGAAGACCTGTTTCTCAAGGCGCCCAAGCGCGGCGATATCCTGGAAACCGGCATGGAGGAGAGCCTGTTCGGCGTCCGCCCCTATGCCCGCGTCATCCCGGCGCGCGAAGCCAAGCGCAACCACGACACCAAATTCCATTTCCATAAGCGCGCCGGCTAGGTCTCGACGTCCCGTCGTTCACACGCGGATAAAGAAGCCGGCGTCCATCCACGCCTCGCGCACATCACGCCGCCAGGAGTCTGCCACGTCGTCGCGCGGGATGCCGGCCTCGGCGGCCAGCGCGGTTATGGCCGCGTCGGCATTGCCCGTCTGCCCGACCAGCGTCAGGAAGCGATGGTGGAAGCCGGTGACGGGGAAGGTATGGGTCACGAAATCGCGGCGCAGGATCACGGAGCAGGCGGTCTCGGCCGGTGGATAGCCGGGGCGCCGCCCGGCCTTGACCTCGTGGTAGTACCAGGCCACGGGAAAACGGTGGACGGTCAACTCCAGGCATGGCTGCAGCCGCAGGTCGCGGTCGGGCGTCGAGGACTCCGGCCAAACCCCGCCCTCGTGCCCCGTTGCGTCGAACAGCCGGTAAAGCGTGCATTCATATTCCGCGAGGTCGACCATGAAATCTATCCATGACTCGGGCGTATCGCGGTCCGGGCGATTGTCCTCAAGCCACTGCGGGAAGCGCTGGCCCAGGGCGTTCAGCGTATAGCTGGCGGACGGACAGGCTTCCAGATAGGCGTCGGCGAACGCTGTGAACAGGTCGTCGCCCAAGGCGTGGCGGCTGGCCGGAAACTGCGCCTCGAGGCAACGGCGCAGACGCAGGATATAGCTGCGCCTGTAGATAGCGAAACATTCGGCCGCCGACAGGCGGGCGCCGGGCAGAAGCGCTTCGGCGAAGGCATTGTCCGTCTCGGGCGAGATCAGGGCCTCCAGCATGCCGTTTTGCACGTCGCGCAAATAGCTGTCGTTATCCTTCATCGCGTTACACGCTCTGCGCCATCAGGCCGGGCACCAGAAAGTCGATCGGCGTCGACAATCCTTCCGTTACGTCGTCCCCGTTCGCCTCAAATGCCGGGGCCCGCCCGTCCAGCACATCCCTCGCCCGCGCCAGCTCGGCTTCGAGCCGTTCGAACGGCGGCACGTCGCCGTCCCATTCCACAAGGGTCGCAGCCCCGCCGCTGCAGCCCCAGGCCGTCCGGAACAGCTGCCAGACCTCGTCGCAGACCGGACGGTCGTGCGTATCGACGATGTGCGTGCCGCAATTCTGGTGCCCCGCCAGGTGCATCTGAACCACACGCTCGAACGGAAAGGCCTCGAGATAGGCCAGCGGATCGTCACCGGCGTTGAAACAGCTGACATAGACATTGTTGACGTCGAGCAGGAGCAGGCAGCCCGTCGCCGCACACAGCTCACGCAGGAAGTCGGGTTCCGCGATATCCGAGTCGCGGAACCTCATATAAGTGCTGGGATTTTCGAGCACCAGCGGACGCTCCAGCGTCTCCTGCACCTGTTCGACCCGCGCCGCCACGTGCCTGAGGCTACGTGCGTTGAGCGGCATGGGCAACAGATCGTGGCTGTTGATCCCCTGCACGCCCGTCCAGCACAGATGGTCGCTGACCCAGGGGGCGGCCACCTCGTCCGCCAGATGCTTCAGGCGCTTAAGATAGCCCCGGTCGAGCGGATCGGTGCTGCCGATCGACATCGAGACGCCATGCAGGACCACAGGATAGTCTTCGGCGATCCGGCGCAGGACGGCGCGCGGCCGCCCGCCCGAATCCATGAAGTTCTCGGATATCGCCTCGAACCAGCCGACCTGGGGCCGGTGCGCCAGGATATGGTCGAAGTGCTGGCTGCGCAGGCCCAGGCCGAACCCCGAGCGCCGCGACGCCGCCAGCACATCCGCGGGCGTGACCGGATCAGGCACAGCTGCCCGCGCCGCTCATGCCGCTCGACCCGCACGCCGTCATGCCCTGGCCGCTGTAATCGTGAATCCACTCGATCGTCGGCCCGTAGCGGAAGAGCTCGCCGGCGGGCAGCGGGGGATGGGCCGGCAAGGCGGGGTTTTTCGCGCGCAAGGCCGGCCAGGTCTTTTCGGTGAAACGTTCGCGCGCCCGCACCCAGACGCTCTTGCCGCGGTTGGGACCGCAGGTGCTGAAGCGCTCGGCATTGATGGGCGTCGCGCAGGACCCCAGCGCCCCGCAGGCATTGCCGCCGGGATGGTCCTGTTCCTCGGCCGTACCGTAAAGCCCGCACCCGCCCTGGCCGGCGCAGGCGTTCTTGACGTGGCAGGTATGGTCGGACACCACCGGCGCCGACGGATCGGCGTAATTGAATTCCAGCGCCGTCGAGCAATAGCCCTGTCCCGCGCAGGCATTGTCGCGCGTGCGCCCCTGGCCCTTGCAGTGGTTCAGCCCCATGCAGGCGTGACGGACCTCGTCGTGCTGGAGCTGGCCGGGCGCCGGCGGCGCAGCCGGAAATTTCGGGATGCCCCTATACTGCGTGGCGGCGGCGCCCACGGGCGGGCGGGCGGGCCACAGGTTGCTGACGTCCGGCAGGGTCGGGATCATGTCGATATAGTATTTGAGGTCGGACGCGTACCAGGACTGCGTGCCGTACTGATCGTCCAGCGCCTTGCACATGGCGACAAGATTGGCGAAGGCCTGGCTGCGCGCGCCGAGATTGATATTCTCGAAAGTCGGCGCCAGGAACGGTCCGTCGGGCTCGGCGGCGTTTACCGGAATTTGCCGCATGGCGCGCACGACCTTGTCCAGTATCCAGATCATGGAACGGTGGAGCGCCTTGTTGAAATACAGCTTCTGCTCGGCCGGCGGGTTGAGGAAGATGCTCTCCGTCATGATCAGCATGTACTGATAAAGCCCGCTGGCGACGTCCGCCACCTCGCGCCGGCCCGGCGGATAGGCCGCGGCGACGGGATTGTCGGGAAAATCGATAATGACCTGCGCCAGTTGCGCGTCGTCGAACTGCTGGTCGCGCGGCGGCGCGGCGGGCGGCGCCGGCAGCTTCGGCAGTTTCTCGTCCCTGGGATCGTAGCCTGCGATATGCGATTGCAGCCGCAGGAACTTGTAGTAGTGCGAGAACTCCTTGTCCGATTCGTCGTCGACCTTTTCGGGCCCGAAGCCTTCGCCCTGGGCGTCGATCGTCTGGATGGCCTGCATGGCCTCGTGACGCGACGACACGGTCATCAGTTCGTGGCCGCCGGAATGGCTGTCGCCCCGGCTGGGATAGACGGCGACCGTCGCCGCCGAACCGTCGACCGGCGCGGGCACCGGCTGGGTGAAGTTGAAGCCCTGACGCGGGAAGACGGTGTCGATATTGTTGGGCGAATAGTTGCCGGGCTGAATCTGACGCAATTCCGCGCCCTTGCGGAAATCGTCGTCCGTCAGGTGGCGCGAGGATATGATGCAGCGCGCGAAGGAGTAGATCTGACCGATCGTCTTCCAGTTATGCTCTTCGGGCGGCGCGTCGGCCACGGCCGGATATTCGATCTCGAGAAATTTCCACAGCTGCGCGGACGAAAACCTGGCCAGCGGCAGGGACATAGGCTTGTGGTCGGGCCCCAGGCGGCCGTGCCCGGGCAGGTCGGTTGGATAGGGGCCGGGCGAACGCAGGTACAGTTGCGGCAGCACACCCAGCGAAAACAGGATGTTCGAGGTCAGCGACATGTGCAGCATTTCCTCTACCGCCACGCTCATGACCACGCCACCGGCCTGATCGGCGAAGCGCGACAGCCCCGTACCCGGAAATCCCGTCGGCGTCCGGTTGATCGAGTAATAGGTGAAGAGATAGATCGGCAGGGTTGCCAGCTCGATCTCGACCGCCGTCTGAAGGCCGGCGTGCAACTGACTGAGCGCGTAGTCGCGCGTCCAGTGCGTGTCGATATGCTTGACCAGGCGCGTCTCGGCCGGACTTAAGGGGCGAACCGGCAGCGGCTTTTTCACGGTCATGTAACTCTCCGAGGTGGGGCGGAAACGGGAACGGTTTTCGGTAGCCGGTGGCTTTGGGCGCATGGACGCATATCCGGGAAGGCACGACCGACCGGGGCGGAAGATATGGATGTGTTCGGAAACGCATACGCGAACGCCCCCCTCCGGACGTCCGCGCGACTCAACCCTGACAATAGTGTTTGAGCGAACTAAGCCTATTCGGCAATTCTCTTCAAGGGGGAAAATAAAAATTCCCTCAACCCTTGGTGCGCAACGTGCGTTCGCCGGAGGTCACGGTACTGCCGGGATCAGGCAGCGCGCGCCGCCATAGTCGCCAGGTTGCGGTTCTCACTCGACATCACCGGAAATCGCTCGACTTTTTCTTCAGTCCTGATCATTTAGCGCCATGAAAGCACCGTCCGCCCCGCTTCCCGATGCGACCAAGACCAACTGGGTCGACCGCCTGGCGCCGCCGCGCGCCCGGCCATGGCTCAAGCTCGGGCGCTTCGACCGCCCGATCGGCATCTGGCTCCTGTTCCTGCCGGGGGCAATGGGCCTGTTCTTCGCCATCGCCCACCCCTTCTTCACCATCGACGGGCTGAATCCGGAGCTGTCGAAGATAGACGAGGCCGGGTTGACGCACCACTTTCCGGTCTACAAGCTCATTCTGTTCGCCGTCGGCGCGGCGTTGATGCGGGCCGCCGGCTGCGCGTTCAACGACCTGGTCGACCGCGATATCGACGCCAAGGTCGAAAGGACGCGCAACCGTCCCATCGCGTCGGGAGACATCAAGCCCAAGCAGGCCATCGCCTTTATCGTCGCGTGCTCGCTGGTCAGTTTCGGCATCCTGATCCAGTTGGGCACCCTGGCCATCGTCCTGGGCGTGGTGTCGCTGGCGCTGGTCGCCGCCTACCCCTTCATGAAGCGCATCACCTGGTGGCCGCAGGCGTGGCTGGGCATCACCTTCAACTGGGGCTTCCCCATGGCGGTCGCTTCGGTCAATCACGAGGTTTCACTGGCGGCGATCGTCTTTTATGTCGGCCTCATCTTCTGGACGCTCGGCTACGATACCATCTACGCCATCCAGGACCTGGAAGACGACGCCATGGCCGGCATCAAATCGAGCACGCGCCGTCTCGGCCGCCATGCCTCGACCGGTGTCAGCATCTTCTACGGCCTGGCCGTGGTGCTGACGGGCCTGGCCGGCCGCATGGCAGGTTTTCCACCGTTGTTTTTCGGTGGACTTTTGTTGGTGACTTTGCATCTATTCAGCCAGGTCGCGCGCATGCGACTCGACGACGGCCCTCTTGCGCTCAAGCTGTTCAAAGCCAACCGCACTACGGGCCTGTTGTGGGTCACAAGCCTGCTGCTGGTGCATGTTCCCATGCATGGTTAGCAATTCACGGAGGGGATGGATGGGGGTCCGATACACTACCGCGATTACAGCCATCGCCTTGGGCGCGCTGTCCTTGGTCGCCCTGTCCTTGGGCGGCTGCGACCACAAACCGAAGCCGCAGGCCGCCAACGACGGCAAACCGCCCGCCACCGTGGCGCCCCTGGTCTTTTCCAAGACCGACGCCGACGCGGCGGTGACCTTGTCCCTGCCCGAGCCGATCAAGCTCTATCCCGAACTGCACAGCCGGCTCTACGGCGAAGGCGAAAAGCAGCTGACCGACTTTCTGGCGGACGCGCACAAGGACCGTGCCCAACAGTCGGCCGATGGCATCGAAGTGCCGGCCTATTCGCACACCATCGAATGGAAGATTTCGGCGCAGACGCCCAAGCTGGTGTCCGTGTTCGCGCAGGAAGACGACTTCCGCGGCGGCGCGCATCCCAACAGCACCTTCCAGGCCGTCCTGTGGGACAAGGCGAAGAAGCAGCAGATCCCCGCCACCGCCCTGTTCACGGCCGGCGCCGACATGAAGGTCGTCGACGCCTATGTCTGCCACCAGATCGAGGCCCAGCGCTCCAAGCGCCTTGGCGAGCCCACCACCCAGGCGGCGTCGGGCTTTTCCTGCCCGTCCTTCCTGCAAAGCCGTCTGATCCTGGTGCCGTCGACTGTCAAGGACCACGCCGGCGCCATCGACGTCCTGTTCGCCCCCTACGAAGTCGGCCCCTATGTCGAGGGTCCATACGAGATCCGCGTGCCGCAGGGTCAGCTCAAGGGCGTTCTGGCCGCGGAATATGCCGACCAGTTCGCGGGCGATCCCGGCAAGGACAACGCCCTTCCGGATTTCGATCAGTAGGCCGTGGCCGACCCCACGGATTTTATCCGGGCGCATACGACGCCCCGTCCCGTGCCGTCCGTGCCCGAAATCCGGTTGTGGCAAGCCCATGAAGTCACGCCGATCTGGGAGATGACCGAGAGCGATCTCGAGCGCGCGCACGTGCCGCCCCCCTTCTGGGCCTTTCCCTGGGCCGGCGGGCAGGCGCTGGCGCGATATCTCCTCGACCATCCCGGCACCGTGCGCGGCAAGACCGTCGTCGACATCGCCTCGGGCTCGGGCCTTGTCGCCATCGCGGCCGCCCTGGCCGGCGCCGCGAACGTCCTGGCCAACGACATCGATCCCTATTCCGCGGCGGCGATCGCGCTCAATGCCGAACTCAACGGCGTCGCCGTCACCGTCGAGGCGGGCGACCTGCTGTCGCAGGCGCCCAGGCCTGCCGACGTTTATCTCGCGGGCGACATCGCCTACGAAAAAAGCATGAGCACCGCCATGCTGTCATTTTTTCGCCGTGCTGGCGCGCAAGGCTCATCCGTCCTGATCGGCGACCCGCACCGCGCCTACTTCCCGGAGGGCTTAAGGCGCGTCGCCGACTATGATATCGTCACCGTCGCCGATATCGAGGATAGCGGCATCAAGGCCGCGACCGTCTGGGCGCTTGGATAGGATACATGAGCAAGAATCATCACAGCATTGATTTCGTTGAGTTTCCAGGTAAGGACTTAAGCGCGCTCAAAGCCTTCTACGGCAAGGCGTTCGGCTGGGCCTTCGCCGATTACGGCCCCGACTATATCGCGCCGACAAATGCCGGGCTCGACGGCGGCTTCCAGGGCGACCCGGCCGAAGCGCCGAAAAAGCCGCTGGTGATCCTCTACAGCCTCGACCTCGAACACTCGCTTGAAACGATCGAAGCCAATGGCGGCACGATCACTCATCCGATCTTCCAATTCCCCGGCGGCCGCCGTTTCCATTTTGCCGATCCCTCGGGGAACGAGTTGGCCGTATGGTCCGATCAGTAATCTCAGGCCTGGCGGCCCTCGGCCTTCTCATCGCTGTGCCTGCGCTGGCGGCGGACAAGATTTCCGATGCCGACGCCTTCGCCGAGCTCAAGGCGCGCGCCCAGCGCGGCGACGCCATCTCGCAGTGGGCCGTCTCGCAAGCCTACGACACCGGAAAATACGGACTGAAAAGCGATAAAGGCGAAGCGTTCAAGTGGGCGTCCAAGGCCGCCGACGGCGGCGTGCCCGATGCAGCCCTCAGCGTCGCCCACGCCTACGAGAGCGGCGAAGGCATTACCGCCGACCCGGCCGAGGCCGCCGACTGGCTGCTCAAGGCCGCCAATGCCGGCAGCGCGTCGGCCGCTTTCGAACTGGGCCAGCTCTACGACAAGGGTCAGGGCGGGCTGACGCGCGACACGGTTAAGGCCGACACCCTCTACCAGGGCGCGGCCAATCTCGGCGACCGCGACGTCTGGTCGCGCCTGTGCGACGCTGAAACCACAGGCGATACCGCCGACTGGTCGCGGGCTGTCGCCCATTGTCAAAAGGCCGGACAGGCCGGCGACGACGGCGCGTGGCTGACGCTGGCCACCGCCTATGCCAACGGCACGGGCGTCTCCGCCGATCCATTGAAGGCGCTCGACGCCTATCGCGCCGCCGCCAACGGCGGCAACCTGCCCGCCATGGAGGCCCTGGCGCGCGTCTATCACGACGGCACGCTGGCGCCCAAGGACGAGGTCCAGGCGCTGACCTGGCACAAGACGGCGGCGCGCTACGGCTCGATGCCCGCCGTGGCCGCCCTGGCGCACGCCTACGACACCGGCGACGGCATCGAGGCCGATCCGGCAGAGGCCGCGCGTCTCTACGACATCCTGGCGCGTTCGGGCGATACCGACGCCAAGGCATGGTTCACGGCCCACCCCAAGACCAGCCAGGCCGAGATCGCGCGCAATACCGTGACACCCGGCCATATGCCGTCGGGCCAGATCCTTTATGCCGTCGACAGCGACGATCCCCGTTTCCAGACACTCGATCTTGCGCGCTACTATCAGCAGCTGGTCGACACGACCTACCCGCAGCGCGCGCTTCAGGACCATAAGACGGGGGCGGCGACGGTCGAATGCCGGTTCACCGGCCAGGGCGACCTGAAGGACTGCATCCTTGTCGAGGAAAGCCCGAAAGGCTACGGCTTCGGGCCGGTGCTGGCGCGCATCGCCGATCGGCTCAGCGATTCCGGCAACAAGTCGCTGTGGGCCGACCGCTACGCCGGCAAGACGCTGCGCCTGAGCGCGCGCTGGCGACCTTAACTAAGGTTTGAAGTTCGGCCGGAAAGGCTCTGGCGAATAACCGAAATCGCGCGTCGCCGAAGCGCTGTCGAACCACAGGTCGCGGTTCATCCGTAGCGCCATGTCGAGGTTCTCTTTCAAGTCGCGGCGCGGCTGCACGGTTTTGAGCGCGCCGAACAACAGCCGCCACACGCCTTCCGGCACGTCCAAAATGGCGGGCTTACGCCCCATGGCTTCGAAGATGCGCGCCACCATGGCCCGGTAGGTCAGGCTGTCTCCGCCAGAAAGGTTATAGGCCTGTCCCCTGGCCGCATCCGAACGGAGCGCCTTCAGCGCCGCAACCGCCAGATCGCGCGCATGGACAGGCTGGCGCAGGCCCGAGGCCGGCGGGCACACCGGAAAAAAGCCGAGCTTGCGGATGGTCGAGGCTATGCGGCTGACATTCTCGTCCTGCCCTTCGTCGTAGATCAGGGTCGGCCTCAGGATCGTCCAGCCGATATCACGGTCCGCACAAAAATCAATCGTTGATTTCTCTCCGTCGAGCAATTGCCTTACGACGCCGCGCTCGGCTTGACTGCCCGAGGTTTCCTTGGTGAACAGGCTGGTCGAAGAAAAGGCCACCAAACGCTGCATACCCAGCGATTCGAGGTGCCGGAACAGCCGGTCGCTGCCGAGCCACACGGGCGTGCAGAAGATGACGTTGCGAAACACCATGCCGGGCTGGAAGGCTTCCGGATTGGCGAAGTCGAGCACCAGGGACTGGTTCGCCAGTTGCTGGCGCGATGTGAAACGTACCTCGCCCTTCCAGCCCTCCGGCCCCGTCACGGCCTCGCGCAGGCGCCGCCCGACCAGAGAGCGGGCGCCTATGACCAGCAGATTGCCTTGATCCGAATCCATGCGTCGGAACGTAGCACCTTGGGCGCGCCTCACAAGTTGCCTTGATGATCAAAGCATTCTATTTCCACGCTATGACCGCTTACAAATCCCTGCGCGATTTCATCGCCAAGCTGGAAGCCGCCGGTGAGCTCGTCCGCGTGACGACGCCGGTATCGACCCACCTCGAAATGACCGAGATCCAGACCCGGCTGCTGGCGGAAAAAGGCCCGGCCGTGCTGTTCGAAAACGTCGTCCTGCCCGATGGTACCGCATCCTCGATGCCGGTCCTGGTCAACCTGTTCGGCACCGTCCGTCGCGTCGCCATGGGCGTGACGCTCGACGGCAAGGAAAGGACCTTGCCGTCGGATCTTCGCGAAGTGGGTGAACTTCTGGCTTTCCTGCGCCAGCCGGAACCGCCGCGCGGATTTAAGGATGCACTTGAACTTCTGCCGCTGGCCAAGACGGTCATGGGCATGCGACCCAAGACGGTGAAAAACGCGCCCGTTCAAGAGATTGTTTTAAAGGGTGAAGATATCGATTTAACGAAGCTGCCGGTGCAGGGCTGCTGGCCGGGAGAGCCGGCCCCGCTCATTACCTGGCCGCTGATCGTCACCAAGGGGCCGTCCGAATCGCGTGAGGACGACTATAATCTCGGCATATATCGCATGCAGGTCCTCGACAAGAGCCGGACCATCATGCGCTGGCTGGCGCACCGCGGCGGCGCCCAGCACCACCGCCGCTGGAAGGCCGGAGGCAAGCGCGAGCCCCTTCCCGCCTGCGCCGTCCTGGGCGCCGATCCCGGCCTGATCCTCGCCGCCGTGACCCCCGTACCCGACACCCTTTCCGAATACCAGTTCGCCGGCCTTTTGCGCGGCCAGAAGGCCGAGCTGGTGCCGGCCAAGACCGTGCCGCTGCTGGTACCCGCCAACGCCGAAATCGTCCTCGAAGGCCACGTCCTGCTCGACGACTATGCCGACGAAGGCCCTTATGGCGACCACACCGGCTATTACAACAGCGTCGAAAAGTTCCCCATCTTCCAGGTGACGGCCGTCACCATGCGCCGGGATCCGATCTACCTGTCGACCTTCACCGGCCGTCCGCCCGACGAGCCCTCCGTCTTGGGCGAAGCGCTCAACGAGGTCTTTATTCCGTTGATCCGCCAGCAGTTCCCGGAAATCGTCGACTTCTGGCTGCCGCCCGAAGGCTGCTCGTACCGCATCGCCGTCATCTCGATGAAGAAGGCCTATCCCGGCCACGCCAAGCGGGTGATGATGGGTGCGTGGTCGTACCTGCGCCAGTTCATGTACACCAAGTGGATCATCGTGGTCGACGACGACGTCAATGCCCGCGACTGGAAGGACGTCATGTGGGCGATTTCGACGCGCATGGACCCGGCGCGCGACATTACCGTCGTCGAAAATACACCGATCGACTATCTCGACTTCGCGTCTCCGGAAAGCGGCCTGGGCTCCAAGATCGGGCTGGACGCCACAAACAAATGGCCGCCGGAGACACACCGCGAATGGGGCGAAAAGCTCTATATGGAACAGGACGTCATCGACCGCGTGTCGCAAAAGTGGGCCGAGATGGGCCTTCCCGGATCAGGCAAGCCTATTTGGTAGTTATTGGGCGACGGCCATCGTCCGGCTGCTCTCGTCGTCGAGATATTCCATGACCGCGTCGGCCGGCATCGGCCGGGCAAACAGATAGCCCTGGATGTAGCGTGCCCTGACCGGGGCCAGCTTGGCCAGCTCGGCGGTCGTTTCCACGCCTTCTATGACGCAGTCGAGATGCAGGTTGCGGCACAGGTCGACGATGGTCTTGATGATCTTGACCGCCGAACCGTGCTTGACCAATTGCGTCACGAAGCTGCGGTCGATCTTGATCTTGTCGACGGGAAGCTGGTGGATGTAGCTGAAGCTGGAATAGCCGGAGCCGAAGTCGTCGATGGCGATGCGGCAGCCCAGCCGCTTCAGCACCATCAGGGAATCGCACGCCTGGGCGAAGTCGGTCAGCATGGCGGTCTCGGTGATCTCGAACTCGATGCGCGCCGGATCTATGCCGCTGTTGCGCACCGCCGTGCAGATATTGTTGAGCGAGATCGCGGAACGGAGGTCACGCGCCGACAGGTTGAACGAAACGCGAATATCTTTCGGCCAATCAACGATTTGTTCCAGCGTCTTGTTGAGCAGACGCAGGGTGATGTCGGTGATCAGGCCCGAGCGCTCGGCCGCCTTGATGAAGATGTCGGGGCGGACGGCGCCCAGCTTGGCGCTGTTCCAGCGCGCCAGCGCCTCGAAACCGACCGTACGGTTCTCGGTGATGTCGACCTGCGGCTGGAAGACGATCGACAGCTCTTGCTCCAGATCGGAAGACCGCAGGGTCTGGTCGACCTGGTTGAAGTCGCGCATCTCGTTTTCGTGGCGGGCGGTAAAGACGACGCCCGAGCCGCGCAGATTCTGCTTGGCGAAGTAGAGCGCGTAGTCGGCGCGTTCAAGCAATTGCGATATCGTCAGGCCGGCGTCGTAGCGTACGAAGCCGACCGAAGCCGAGATGCTGGCCGCGACCGAGCCCAGCAAATAGAGTTCGCGGAGGGTTTCGCAGAGCTCGACGCCGAAGGCCGCGATCCTGTCCTGATCGAAATCGCCGTCGAGGATGATGGCGAACTCGTCGCCGCCCATGCGCGCCGGGAAACCGAACGCGCCGCACACCTCGCGCAGGCGCTGTGCCACGGCGATCAGCAGTTCGTCGCCGACGCTGTGGCCGTAGGTGTCGTTGACCGGCTTGAAGCCGTCGAGATCGATCAGGGCCAGGGTGAAGGACCGGCCCCATTGTGCCCCGGCGATGGCGGTGTCGGCGGCGCGGAAGAAACTGCGGCGGTTGGCCAGGCCCGTCAGGGCGTCGCAATCGGCCAGGACCTGCGCCTCGTCCTTGAGGATTTCAGCCATGACACGGGCCTGCACGGCCTGAAACAGGGTGTGGCGCACGCCGACCGCGACGGCGACCAGCACGGGAATGACCAGCAGGCCGAAGCCGGCCGAGTCCTTGGAAATGGCCTGGTAGTGGCTGAGCGCAATGGCCGTGCCCGACACCAGCGCCGCCAGGACGGACGGCACGATGACGCGCAGACGCACCCCCGTCACGGCGAAGACCATGGCCAGAAAGTAGAAATAGAGCAGCCGGCCCTGCGAAAAGTGCAGGAGCTGGAAGGCGACCGGATTGGCCAGCAGCAGCAGGTTGACGGACAGTAAGACCGTGCAGGCGCGGGCTTCGGCGCGCGGCCCTTTCAGATAGAACCGGTTGAAATAGAAGCTCGCGGCCATGTTGACGACCGCCAGCGCCGCCAGGACGGCCAGCGCCGTACCGGTCTCGGTGCGGAATCGCCCGACCAGCACGAAGACGTAATAGACGCCGATGACCAGGTTGTAGCGGCTCGCGATCGGCAGCATGATGGCGTTTTCCGCCTCGCGAATCCGGGCGGTCGCACCATTATCGGCGGGAGCGGACCCGATTCCGAAATGACGCATCAGGCTTTGCGCGGCAGACGTGAAGCGGGAGAAGACAGGCGAAACGCGATCCGTCACCGTGGGGCGATCCCTATAAGCAAGCCTCGGGAAATACGCTACAAATTCCGGGTAACCATAGCCGCAAGGTTTGAAGAAACCGCTAATCGGCTACCGTGACGCCTACATATCCACGGAAAAACCTATTCCGCCGCGAGGATTCGTCCAGCCTGGGCGGCTTCGGCGTCAAGGTATTCCATCACCGCCTCAGCCGGCATGGGCCGGGCGAACAGGAAGCCCTGGACATAGCGGGCCCGCACCTGGATGAGTTTGGCGAGCTCTCCTTGCGTTTCCACGCCCTCGATGACGCAGTCGAGATCGAGGTTGCGGCACAGGTCGATGATCGTCTTGACGATCTTGATCGCCGAGCGATGGCGGACCAGTTGCGCCACGAAGGTGCGGTCGATCTTGATCTTGTCGACCGGCAGGCGATGGATGTAGCCGAAGCTGGAATAACCCTCGCCGAAATCGTCGACGGCGATACGGCAGCCCAGGCGCTTCAGCACCATCAGCGCCTCGCACGCCTGGGCGAAGTCGGTCAACATGGCCGTCTCGGTGATTTCGAGTTCGATGCGGCGTGGATCGACGCCGCTGTCCCGGATGGCCGCACAGATATTGTTGAGGGAGATGGCCGAACGCAGGTCGCGCGCCGACAGGTTGAACGAGACGCGTAACGTGTCGGGCCACGCCGCCATGTGCTTGAGCGTCTTCTTCAGCAGCCTCAGCGTGATGTCGGTGATCAGGCCCGAGCGTTCGGCCGCGCGGATGAAGATGTCGGGCGCGACCGTGCCCAGCGCCGCGCTGTGCCAGCGCGCCAGGGCTTCGAAAGCGACCGTCCGGTTGGCGGTGACATCGACCTGCGGCTGGAAGACGATCGACAGTTCGTTGTCGAGATCCGACGCACGAAGGGTCTGATCGACCAGGGAGAAATCGCGCATTTCGGCATCGTGGCGGGCGGTGAAGATAACAGGCGCCCCGCGCAGGTTCTGCTTGGCGAAATAGAGCGCATAATCGGCGCGCTCCAACAGTTGCGACACGGTGAGGCCAGGCGTTCCGCGCACGAAGCCGGCCGAAGCCGAAATCGTCGCCGCCACCGAGCCCAGGACATAGGTTTCCCTCAAGGCGTCGCACAGCCGGGCGCCGAAGGCGTCAAGGCGCGCCTCGTCGCAATCGCCGTACAGCACGATGGCGAATTCGTCGCCCCCCATGCGTGCCGGAAAGGCTTCGTCTCCGCAAAGGCCGCGCAGGCGATTCGACACGGCGACCAGCAGGTCGTCGCCCGTGCCGTGGCCGTAGGTATCGTTGATCGGCTTGAAGCCATCGAGATCGATAAGCGCCAGGGCAAAAGGGGCGCCCGCCGCCGTGACCGCCTCGGCGCGGCGGAAGAAGCTGCGCCGGTTGGCGAGACCGGTCAGCGCGTCGCAGTCGGCCAAAATCTGCGCCTGCTGGCGATGGTATTCGGTCTTGACCTGGGCGCGCACGACGCGCAGCAGGGCGGCGCGCAGGATGCCGCTGATCGACAGCCCGGTCAGAAGCGCCGTCGTCCCCACCCAGCCATAGTCGGCGAACCGCGCGCCTTCGTACGTCCAGGCAAACACCAGGAACAGGATAATCGAGACGATGCTGCTCGGGACGGCGACGCGCGTCCGGGCGCCCGACGCGGCGAAGACCGGCAGCAACAGGGCGAAGTAGAGCAGCTTGATGGGACTGTATTGCAGGTGGATGTCGAGCAAGGTGTCGATCACCAGCATCAGGTTCAGCGAATGGCCCGCAAGATCGAGGCGCCGGAAATCGCGCGCGCCGCGCGTCAGATGAAACATCCAGCCGCAGACCATCACGGTCAGGAGTGATGACGCCGGCACAAACCCGGGGTCGCCCGGCACGCGGTAGAAGATCGTTTCGAAGGCGAAATAGGCCGCGACGATCAGCAGGTAGCCATGGACGACAGGCCTCAGTCCTTCCGCACTCTCGGCGCGCAGGTGAACGGCACAGTCTTCGGAGGAGGTCAGTTCCTTGCGGCGCAACGCCATCTGCTTCCACGCGGCACGGATCGCCTCAAAACCGCTATGGAAACGCCTGACAAACAACGCGTACGCCTTTACTCACGCGGCGCATGGAGGCGCCGGAACTGATACAGGACTCCGGAAACTACCCACCGTGCGTGAAGGTCGCCTTAAAAGACGTGGTTAAGTCCTGAAAGAGCGAAGCGTTAGGACAACGCTCAATCCCCTTCAGGAAATTGTCACAGGAGTGACTTGCGGACACGGGGGGGCGCGCCTATAGATTCTGTATGCTGCAAACGCGAAACAAGCCCGAAGCCACGACGCCGTTCGAGCGTCTCGAAGCCCTCCTCAAGGCGGCCAAGGCCGCGGGCGCCGATGCCGCCGAAGCGGTTTTCGCCGAGAGCCAGGCCTTAAGCGTCGGCGTGCGCAAGGGCGAACTGGAAGCTGTCGAGCGTGATGAAACCGCCGACCTGGGCCTGCGCGTCTTCGTCGGCCGCAAGCAGGCCGTCGTGTCCGTTTCCGAATTCTCAGCCGCGACCCTGGAACGCACGGTCAGCCGCGCGGTGGCCATGGCGAAACTGGCGCCGGACGATCCTTACGCCGATCTCGCCGACCCTGCCCTGCTCTATCACGGCGCCGGGGAAGAAAAGCTCGACCTCTATGACGGCAGCACCATGCCGGCCGAATCCTTGCAGCGCCGTGCGCTCGACATCGAAGACATCGGCTTGGGCGTCGACGGCCGCCTGCAGAGCGACGCCGCCAATACCGGCTATTCGCACAATTGCTGGCACATGATGACGACCGGAGGATTCCGCGGCCTGCATCACACCAGCCTGTTCTTCCAGTCCGGACGATTCATCGCCACGGGTCCGGACGGCGCCATGGAGCGCGACGGCGAAGGCCGCTCGACGCGCTACCTTGCCGACCTGCCGCCGCTGGAAGAGATCGCCCGGACGGCCGCCGAACGCGCGGTCGCAGCGCTGGGCGCGCGCAAGATCGCGACGCAGAAGGTGCCCGTCGTCTTCGACCGGCGCATCGCCAAGTCCCTGATCGGGCAGTTCCTGGGCGCCATTTCCGGCACGGCCATCGCGCGCGGCTCCAGCTTCCTGAAGAGCAGGATGGGCGAACAGCTCTTTTCGCCCTCCGTGTCTATTGTCGAAGATCCGTTACGCGTTCGCGGCCTGGGCTCATGCCTGTTCGACGACGAAGGCGTGGCGACGAAACGCACGGCGCTGATCGACAAGGGCGTACTGACCACCTGGCTGCTCAACACGGCGTCAGCGAAACAGCTGGGCCTCGTCACCACCGGCCACGCCTCGCGCGGCCTCGCCAGCCCTCCGGGCGTCGGCGCGCACAATGTTACGCTCTCTCCCGGCACGCAGTCGTTCGACGAACTGCTCAAGGATGCCGGCTCGGGCGTCATCGTCACGTCGATGTTCGGCCCCAGCGTCAATTCGGACACCGGCGACTGGTCGGCCGGCGCCTCGGGCTTCTGGTTCGAAGACGGCGCGATCGCCTATCCGGTCAACGAAATCACCGTCGCCGGCAACCTGATCGACATGTATGCCCGCCTGATCCCGGGCATCGACCTCGAGATTCGCGGCACGCTCGACACGCCCAGCTTCCTTATCGACGCCATGAGCGTGGGCGGAAAATAATGGCCAGTGCCGGGCACGTCAGCGACCTCGATCTGATCGTCGACAAGGTGCGCAGGGCCGGCGCCCTGGCCCAGCACCTGAAAGCGCACGGCCTGATCACCAGCTTCAAGGCCGACGGCTCGATCGTCACCAATGCCGATACCGAGGTCAACCTCTGGCTCAAGGAAGCGCTCAACGACGCGCGCCCGGACTATGGCTGGCAGAGCGAGGAATCGCCCGACAATGCCGAACGCCTGGATGCTCGCCGCATCTTCGTACTCGATCCGATCGACGGGACGATGGGCCTGTCGAAGGGCAGTCCCTACTGGACGATCGCGCTGGCCGTCATCGAGGCCAATCGTCCCGTCGCCGCCGTCGTCTATGCCCCCGACGCCGGTGAACTTTACGCGGCCGAGGCCGGCAAGGGCGCGCGGCTCAACGATTCGCCCATTCATGTTACCGCGACCAGTACGCTCGAGGCCGCCGAGGTCGTGGGCGATTCGCGCCTGTTCGGCCGCGACATCTGGCCCGAACCGTGGCCGCGCCTGAACGTCGTGTCGCGCCCGTCGGTCGCCTACCGGATGTGCGTTGTCGCCGCCGGCCGCGCTGACTTCACCATGGCCCTGACGCCGAAACGCGACTGGGACGTCGCTGCCGCCAGCCTGATCGCCCAGGAAGCCGGCGCCGTCGTGTCCGACCATTTAGGCAATCCTTATGGATTCAATGCTAGGGATAGCCTCAAACCCAGCCTGATCTGTTCGGGTCCGGCGCTGTTTCCGGAAATCGTCCGGCGCTGCGCCCACCTGTTGACGCTGGAAAACCCCTGACCGGGCTGCAACCGGTTGCATTCGCAACGACTGCGCGCTAAAGCCCGGCGCAAACCGACTGTTACGAGTGAGCTATGAGCGACAAACAACTTCTGCACCTGGTCATCGGCGGCGAACTGGCCGACCTCAACGGCACGACCTTCAAGGACCTGAAGGCGGTCGAATTCGTCGGCGCCTTTCCGAACAATGCCGAGGCGGTCCGCGCCTGGCGCTCGAAGGCGCAGTCGACCGTCGACAACGCCCTGATGCGCTACTTTGTCATCCACGCCCACAAGCTGATCGATCCGGATTCCGACGACGGCCACGCGCACTGACCTGTACCTCCCCGGCACAGCGATGGGGAGGTATAATTTATTCCCGCCGCAGGATCTTGTCCGTCATCATCTTGCCCCACCAGCTCGCCTTGAAGCTGGCCTTGAGCTTGACCGGATCGTAGTCGGGGCTCTGCACCCAGTCGAGGAAGCTGATGCCTTTCGGCTCGACCTCGGTCAGATAGACTTCGAACATATAATCGAGCACACCCGTGTGCCCGGCCTTCATATGCAGGTATTTGAAGCTCAACTGTTCCCGGGCCTCGGCGATCGGCTGGCCGAGATGCAGGTGCGAATAGAGCACGCTCATCATTCCCGCCCGGTCGGCGCCCGACTTGCAATGGAGCATGGCCGGGTATTCGATACGGTCGAACAGGGCCTTGGCCGCCAGGATGTCGTCCTTCGTCGGCAGGCTGCGCGAGGTCAGGCCGAAGTTTTCGAGCTTCAGCCCCAGCTTTTCGCAGGCATATTCCTCGAGATAGTAGAAGGAACTGGCGCCGCCGCGCAGGTTGATGACGGTCTTGATGCCCTGCTCTTTCCACTTCTTGAGCTGAAACGGCCACGGCTGGTTGGTCCGCAGCATCTTCTCGCCGATCCAGTGGGCGTTGGTGAAGCCGAGGCGCAGGTAGGCGTGGTCGGCCCACAGGAAGTGCATCCGCGTCTTGAAACGGTCCCACTTGGTCGCCGTCGGAAACGGCGGCCGGTTGAATTTCTTTTTGACGAGTTTCATGTCTATACGCGGGCTTTAAAACAGGACGGGCGGTCGCCCATGCCACAAAGCCCGCCGTTTGTGGAGCCCTTTTCGCACCCGCAGCGGATTGTGACGAGAAATCAGGCGACAGGCTTTCGCAAATCACGCATAAGCCTATATAAAGTCGAACAAAGTTTTCGCCACTACCACTCATGCCGCTTTCCCCGAAACCCCTGCCCGCCGAGATGAGCCTCAAGGCGCTGATGGCGCGCGTCTGGCAACAATACCTGTCGCAATACAAGGGTCTGTTGGGTCTGTCCTTTCTCTGCGCCGGCGTCGTCACGGCCGCCGCCGTCGTCGTGACCGAAGGCCTGAAGCCGGCGATCAACCTCCTGTTCCATCTGCCCGAGGACGCCTTTACGCGCAGCCTGCCCGACTGGGTGAAAGCGCATCCGATGATCGCGATCCCGGCCGCCTTCATCGCAGCAGCGGTCATCCGCTTCATTGCCCAGCGCATTCTCACATTGTCTCTCAACCAGATGGGCAACAGCCTGGTCGGCCGGATACAACAGCAGCTCTTTTCGCGTTTCGTCCACGCTGATCTTGGCCGCCTGCAACAGGCGCACTCGGGCCAATACCTGTCGTCGGTCCTCTACGACGCAGACCTGGTGCGCGAAGCCGCCTCGTCCGGCCTTGTGTTCTACGTCCAGGCCTTGCTGATGGTCATCAGTCAATTGATCGTGATGGTCAGGCAAGACTGGATGATGACGGGGGCTGTCATCATTACCGGACCTATTCTCGGCGCCGTGATGAGCCGCTACCTCAAGGCGACGCGTCGTGCTGCCGAAGGCGCCATGGCTGAGACCTCGACCCTGTCGACCGCCGTGATGGAAAGCCTCGACGGCATCAAGATCGTCAAGATTTCCAATCAGGAAACCGCCGAGGAGGACCGCATAGGCACGGTCATCGCGCGCCGTCAGGGCCACCTGCTCAAGGGCGCCAATGCGCGATCGATGGCGGCCCCCGCGACCGAAGTTCTGACAGGTATACTGATTGCAGCCCTGCTGACCTTTGCCGGCTGGCGCGCCCAATCGGGCCTGACCGCCGGCGGTCTGTTCGCCTTCCTGACGGCGCTTCTGGTCGCAAGTCAAGCCTTGCGCCAGATGGCCGGTCTGCACGGCACGTTCAACCAGGGCATAACCGCCGCGCGGCGCCTGTTCGCCGCGCTCGACGTCGAGCCCGAAATCGTCAGCCGCGGCGACGCCAAATCCCTGCCGCGCGATTTCAAGGCGATTGCCTTCGACCACGCCGCCTTCGGCTACGATCCGGCGCAGCCCGTCCTCAAGGACGTCGACTTCACCGTCCGCGCCGGCGAAACGGTCGCCCTGGTCGGGCCGTCGGGCTCGGGCAAGTCGACCCTGCTCAACCTTATACCGCGCTTCTTCGACCTGACATCGGGCGACATCCGGTTCGACGCCTTGAGCCACCGCGACCTGGCGCTCGGCTCGCTACGCGACCGCATCGCCCTGGTGACGCAGGATCCGTTCCTGTTCGACGACACGATCCGCGCCAATATCGCCTACGGCCGGCCGGGCGCGACCGACGACGAGATCGAGCGCGCCGCGCGCGACGCCGCCGCCCACGACTTTATCCTGGAGCTGCCGCAGGGCTACGCGACGCGGGCCGGCGAAGCCGGGTCGCGCCTGTCCGGCGGCCAGAAGCAGCGCATCGCCATCGCGAGGGCTTTTCTCAAGGACGCACCGCTGTTGCTGCTCGACGAAGCGACTTCGGCCCTTGACACCCAGTCCGAAATCAAGGTTCAGCAGGCGCTGGAGCGGTTGATGACCGGCCGCACCACCTTCGTCGTCGCCCACCGCCTGTCGACCGTCCGCCACGCCGACCACATCCTCGTCCTCGACAAGGGCGAGATTGTGGAACGCGGCGACCACGACAGCCTCATGCGGGCGGGCGGCCTTTATGCCCGCCTGGCCGCCACGCAGTTCGCGGCCCAGCCCGAGGAGGCGTCATGAAGGACATGTTGAACGCCGGCTGGCTGCAGACCGTGCTCGGCACCCTGATCGCCTGGTACCTCAAGTTCTGCTACGCCACGACGCGCTGGCAGAGCGAAGGCCGCGAAGAGGTCGAAAAGGTCTGGAAGGGCAATGGCCCGGTCGTGCTGATGTTCTGGCACGAGCGCCTGCATCTCGGCCATGCCAGCTGGCCGCTCGGCATCGCGCAGCCGGTAGCGGTCCTGAGCTCGACCTCGAAATTCGGCGACATCATCGCCCGCGTCACCGGCAGTTTCGGCCGCCATACGATCCGCGGCTCGTCGGCCAAGAAGTCCAACATGTCGAAAGACAAGCGCGGCGCCCAGGCCTTTCGCGACATGCTGCGCTGGATACGCGACGGCAAATGCGCGGCGACCACGCCGGACGGCCCGCGGGGTCCTGCACGCACCATGACGGACGGCAGCCTGAAACTGTCGCAGATGACCGGCGCGCAACTGGTCTGCCTGGGGCAGTCGACGCGCCGCTTCGCCGAATTCAATACCTGGGACCATATGCGCTTGCCGCTGCCGTTCACGCGCGGCGCCATGGTCTGGCGCGTGCTGCCGCCGGTGCCGGCCGACCTGACACCGGAAGCCTTCGAAATACGCCGCAAGGAAGCCGAGGACACCCTGTCGGAGGCCACGGACCGCTCGGACGAACTGGTCGGCGCGCCCAAGGGCGTGGCCGGCGGGGCGCATACGGGCTGGGAAGACCGCTACGGGTCTGAAGCGGCGCAAGAGACCGTGCAATGACGGTGGCGCTCAGGGCCTATAAGGGCCTCGCCCGGCTATTCCACGGTTTCGCCCCCGGCATCCTGAAAAAGCGCGTCGCCCAGGGCAAGGAAGACACGGTCCGCTTCACGGAGCGTCTGGGCGTCACGGCCACCCGTCGACCGCAAGGACCGCTGGTCTGGTTTCACGGCGTCAGCGTCGGCGAAAGCCTGTCGGCCATTCCGGTTATCGAGCGTCTGATGATCGAGCGCCCCGGCATGGCGGTCCTGATCACCACCGCGACCACGACCTCGGCGGAAATCCTGAGCCGCCGCCTGCCCGAAGGCGTCATCCATCAGTTCGCGCCGATCGACACGCCTCAGGCGGTGACGGCCTTCCTCGAGCACTGGCGGCCGGACCTGGCTATCTTCATCGAAAGCGATATCTGGCCGAACCTGCTGGACGCCCTGTCGGCGCGTAAAGTCCCGCACGTGCTGTTGAGCGCGCGCATAACCGAAAAGACCTTTCGCGGCTGGCAGACCTTTCGCGGCTCGATGCGGCAGTTGCTCGCCGGCTATGACCTTGTCATGGCCCAGGACGATGCGTCGGACGACCGGCTCAAGGCCATGGGCGTTGCGACCGGCCCGCACGCCAATCTGAAGACGCTGGGCGCGCCGCTCAAGGTCGATACAGAGGCCCTGGCGGCCCTGCGCGCCCTGACCGACGGCCGCCGCGTCATCGTCGCCGCCAGCACGCACTACGGCGAAGACAGCCTGATTGCCCGGGCGCTGGAACCGTGGGTGCGCGACGGCGACCTGCTCGTCCTTGTGCCGCGCCATCCGATCAAGTCGCCTGAAATCCGCCTCGACCTCGAAGCGCTCGGCCTGCACGTGGCGCAGCGCTCGCAGAAGGAAGCAATCTCCGAGCTGATCCAGGTCTATCTCGCCGATACGCTTGGCGAACTCGGCCTGTTCTTCAGCCTTGCGGACCTGGTCGTCATGGGCGGCAGCTTCCTGACAGGCATCGGCGGGCATAATCCGCTCGAGGCCGCGCGGCTGGGCAAGGCCGTCATCACCGGACCCGATATCGGCAACTGGGAAGGCATTTTCACGTCGCTCGTTTCGGCCGGCGGCGCCTGGGAGGTGATGGGACCGCGCGAACTGGCCTTCCTTGTCGAACAGCTGCGCGGCGCCCCTGCCGCCATCCGTGCCGCGGACGTGGCTGCATTGGCGGTCTCGAAAGACGAAGCCGATACGCTCGACCGCGTGTGGCGCGCGCTGGAGCCGCTATGTCCATAAGAACGCCGCAGTGGTGGTACCGAAAACACGCCGAAGGCGCGCCATGGTGGCGCCCGGTCCTGAAACCGTTGGCGGCGCTGTGGCTGGCGGTCAATGCCGGCAAACGCCGCAAGGCCAAGCCCTACCGCGCATCGCTTTTCGTCATCAGCGTCGGCAACCTGACCCTGGGCGGTTCCGGCAAGACGCCGATCGCCGCCGAGTTGTTGCGTCTGCTGGCCGGCCACAGGGTCTGCGGCCTTTCGCGCGGCTACGGCGGCGCCACGGAACGCCCCACTCTGGTCGATCCCGACCGCCATACGGCGAAGGAGGTCGGCGACGAGCCGCTGATGCTGGCGCGCCATGGCCCCATGATGGTCGCGCTCGACCGCGCCGAAGGATTGAAGGCGCTGGAACACCAGGGCTTTCAAGTCGTCGTGGTCGACGACGCCCACCAGAACCTCAAAATCGTCAAGGACCTGCACATCCTGGTCGTCGACGGCGATACGCGCGACGGCGCCTGGCCGTTCGGCGACGGTGGCATCTGTCCGGACGGCCCCCTGCGCGAGCCGCTGAACGAAGGCCTGGCGCGCGCCGATATCGTCGTCCTGTGGATGCCGGATACGACGTCGCGTCCTGATCCCCAATTGCTGGCCGTGTTCGAAAACAAGCGGCTCTTCGTCGCGCGGCTGGCGCCTCGGATGCCAGTGGAAAAAGGCGCCGTCGTCGGTTTCGCCGGTATCGCCAAGCCGTGGAAGTTCGAAGCGACCTTGCGCGACGCCGGCTTCGACCTGCGCGCCTTCGAAGCCTTCGCCGATCACGCCGAAATCCCCGAAGGCCGCCTGCACGCCTTGGCGGAAGATGCGGAACGGCAGGGGGCGCGGCTGATTACCACCGAAAAGGATTGGGTGCGCCTGTCACCACACTGGCGCCTGCACGTAGCGTCGCTGCCCATTGCCGCACGCTTCGACGATGAAAGCGGTTTCCTGGAAGCGGTCACAAAAGCTCTACCGCCAGGCGCTTGACAAGGCTTTCCCGGCCGCTAGGGTTCGCGCGAAAAATTCAGGAATTTACGTGTTCAAGCCCTTCTTTCTCGCCAGTGCGCTGATGCTGTTCGGCACGCCCCTCACCGCTCAGGCGAGCGACGACGTGCGATCCATCTCCGCCGAAGACCAGGTCGCCGCCATGAAGCGCGGCGTCAACATCGTCGGCTACGATCCCTACTGGAACGAAGGCAAGCCGAACGCCTACGAAGACCGGCATTTCAAGGCGCTCCACGATGCCGGCTTTTCGACCGTGCGCGTCGTCATCTTCACCTTCCAGCACCTGCGGCCCGACGGCAACCTCGACCCCAAATGGCTGGCCAAGCTCGACTGGGTGATCGACGAAGCCTTGAAATACCAGTTGAACGTCATCGTCGACGAACACGATTCCGACGAATGCACGAAGGACCAGGACACGTGCCTGACGCGGCTTAAGGCCGTGTGGGCGCAGCTGTCGGAACGTTACCGCGACAAGCCCGATACGGTGATGTTCGAACTGCTCAACGAGCCGCACCGCGCCCAGGACGCCGCGGTCTGGAACGCCATGATCCCGGAGCTTCTGGCGGTCATCCGCAAGGACAACCCTAAGCGCAACATCGTGGTCGGCGCCGCGCCCTGGAACACGCCGGACGCGCTCAAGGATCTGGTCCTGCCGGAAAACGACAGGCACCTGATCGCCACCTTCCACTATTACGAGCCGGCAGCCTTTACGCTCCAGGGCGCCAAATGGGCATCGCCGGCCGACGCCGCCGGCCACGATATTCCGTTCGGCACGCCCGAAGAGCTCGCCCGCATTTCACAGGCCTTCGACGCCGTCGCCAACTGGGGAAAGGCACACCACCGCCCGATTCTGCTCGGCGAATTCGGCACCTACGAGACCGCGCCGATGGCCAGCCGCGTCGTGTGGACCAACGCCGTGGCACGCGCCGCCGAAGCCCATGGTTTCGCCTGGGCCTACTGGCAGTTTTCCTACGACTTCATTCTCTACGATTTCAACACGCAGTCGTTCGTCAAGCCGATCCTCAACGCCCTTATTCCCGAATCGAAGGAGTAACCCATGAAGTCCCTCGTTTCCCTGATCTCCGCCCTGGCCCTGGCTTTTGCCGTCCCGGCCCTGGCACAGAGTACGTCGATTACCCCCGAAGACCAGGTCAAGGACATGGGCGCCGGCATCAATGTCGCCGCCGGCTGGGACCCGTACTGGGATGGCAATCCGTCCTCCAACTTCAAGCTGTCCTATATCGACGCCATCAAGGCCGCCGGCTTCAAGACCATTCGCGTGCCCATCACCACCTTCCGCCACATGGACGCCAAGGGCCATCTCGACCCGGCGACGTTCAAGCGGCTCGACTCCATCGTCGACGCCGGCGTCAAGGCCGGTCTGAACGTCATTATCGACGAACACGACTATGACGATTGCCCGAAGGACGTCGACGCCTGCGCGGTCATCCTGCCGAACGTCTGGTACGAACTGTCCGAGCACTACAAGAACGCGCCGCCCTCGGTCATGTTCGAACTGCTGAACGAGCCGCATGAAAAGGTCGACGACAAGATCTGGAACGGCTGGATCCCCGACCTGGTGGCGATCGTCCGCGAGACCAATCCGACGCGCAACATCATCATCGGCGCGACGCACTGGAACAGCAAGAACGACCTGCCGCTGCTCAAGCTGCCGGAAGCCGACCGCCACATCATCGTGACCTTCCACTACTACGACCCGTTCCACTTCACGCACCAGGGCGCGTCCTGGGCCGGCCCTGAGGTCGCCGCGCTGCACGATATCGAATGGAAGGGCACCAAGGAAGAGCTGGCGCAGCTCGACGTCGATTTCGACCAGGTCGCGGCATGGGGCAAGGCCAACAACCGGCCGATCTTCCTCGGCGAGTACGGCACCTACGGCAAGAACAACCCGCGCATGGACGAGCGCGCCGCCTGGACGAAGGCCGTGTCGAAGGCCGCCGAAGCCCGGGGGTTCGCCCGCGCCTTCTGGTATTTCAGCGAAGGTCCCGTAGGCTTCACAGCCTACGACACCGGTAAGAACCAGTGGGTCGCCCCGATCAAGGACGCGTTGCTGAGCCAATAATAGCCGCAGAGTATCCTGAAGGACATTTCCCTGCGGGCACACCGTGTTAAGATGGGAAATGGAGTCGAACACCGTTCTTATCGTCGACGATGACACCGGCCTGTCACAGCAAGTCGCGCTCTATCTCGAGGACTACGGCCTGAATGTGCTCACGGCTGAAAGCGGCCAGGCCATGGACCTGGTCCTGGCAGGCCACACCATAGACGTGGTCGTGTTGGACCTGGCCATGCCGGGCGAGGATGGATTGTCGATCTGCCGCCGCCTGAAGCGGCCCAACCGCCCCGGCATACTGATGGCCAGCGTCACCGGCACCGAAAGCGATCGTATTCGCGGTCTCGATGCCGGCGCCGACGACTATATCGCAAAGCCCTTCAGTCCCCGCGAGCTGCTGGCGCGCATCCGAGCGCTGCTCCGCGTGCGCGCACAATCGGCAGCAACCGGTATCCGGCGCGGGCAACGCTACGCCTTCCAAGGCTTTGTCTACGATCCGGGCAGACGGCAGGTCGCTGCGCCATCGGGCGCAACCATCCTGTTGACGGCCGGCGAAGCCACGCTGCTCAACACCCTGTTGGCCGCCCCCGGCGTGGCCCATTCGCGCGACGATCTGAACGCCGTCGATCCTACGGGTCTCGGCCGTGGCGCCGACATCACCGTCAGCCGCCTGCGCAGGAAACTGGAGGCCCACGGCGGCACCGGCGTCATCAAGACGGAATGGGGCGCAGGCTATATGATCGACGGCGCCGTCGAGCGGCAATGACCGGAAGCCGCGGTCCATCCCTTGCCGCGCAGGTGCTGGCCCTGACCCTCGCGGCCATCGTGGTCGCGCAGGCCATGACGCTGATCGCCATCCGTTTCGCCCCCGTGCTGCCGCCGCCGCGCCACAGCCTTGGCCAGGTCGTGGCCGCCTTCAAGGGCCGCCGGCTCGCCGACGCCGACCGCCGGCCGCTGACCCGGCAAATCGAGGCCGTGCTCCCACGGACCTTCCAGACTGGCGACGAGCCCGCGATGGCGCGGCAACTGGCCACGGCGCTTGGCGCCGCCCCGCGGGACGTGCGCGTTGTCCGCCACGGCCCCTCCCCCATGATCGTCGCCACATCGGGCGGATCGATGCCCGACGGCCGTATCGGTTTTTACCCACCGCGTCACGACGCGCCTTTCGGCCAAGCCGGTGGCAATTATGATGAATTCGCCGCAGCGCTGCACCTGCCCGATGGCCGCTGGCTGATCGTACGCCCAACGTCGGAATGGGAATGGCTGCGGCGCATCGCCATATGGGTAATAGGTAGCCTGGCCGTTATGGCGATGCCGGCCTGGTGGCTGGCGCGCCGCATCACCCATCCGCTCCGCCGATTCGCCGACGCCGCCGACGAGCTGGGCCGGAACCCCAGGGCGCCCCAGGTCCCGCTGGACGGCCCGGCCGAAATCGGTGCCGCGGCACGCGCTTTCAATCAGATGCGCACCCGCGTCCAGACCTACGTCTCCGATCGTGTCGCCATGGTCGGCGCGATCTCGCACGATATCGGCTCTCCGCTCGCGCGGCTGTGCTTTCGCATCGAACGGCTGGACCCCGAGGCCAGAGCGCTGCTGATGCCCGACGCCGAGCGGATGCGAGTCATGCTGACGGGTGTCCTGTCCTTCCTGAAGGATATCGACACCGGGTCGCCGCGCCTCCGGCTCGACCTGACCTCACTCGTCGCCTGCGCCGTCGATGACCGGCTTGCAGCGGGAGACGCGGTCTCGATGGACGAAGACACGCCAAGCGTCGTCGTCGATGGTGACGCCGTCGCCCTGCGCACCGTGGTCGATAATGTGCTGGACAATGCCGTACATTTCGGCGCGCACGTCCGCGTCGCCCTTATCGCGGCCGGCGACCAGGCGACGATCACTATCGCCGACGACGGGCCGGGTCTGCCGGAAAGCGAGCTCGAAGCCGTGTTCCAGCCCTTCTATCGTCATGCTCCGGATGGCTTGCCGCGCATGGGGCCGGGCCTGACGGCGGCACGGACCGTGGCCCGCACCCACGGCGGCGACGTCGTTCTGAAGCGCGGCGGCCGGGGCGTGATCGCCGAGATCACCCTGCCTGTGGCGCCGCCTTTGCGCGTGCCGTCCTCTGCCACAGGGTGACACCCACGGCCACGGCTGCCAGGACCAGCACGCCCCAGATGGCGTGGTCGAGCCCTGCGGTAACGGCTTGCGAGGCGGGGTTTGGCTGTCCCGTCACTCGCTCGAACATCCACGCCAGCGACGCTACGGCCGCAAGGCCGGCGCCGCACAGGCGCAGCGTATTGTAACGGCCCGCGCGAGCCAGCAGGATCAGCCACGGCACTACAAGGCAGACGACGGCCAGTTGCATGGCTTCGATTCCAAGATTGAAGCTCAGAATCGCCGCCGCCTTCTGCCAGACATCGACCCCGATCGCCGAGATGACGGTGGCGAAGGATAGCCCGTGGACCAGGCCGAAGCCCGCGGCGATCCACGGCTCACGTCCACGGAAGACCGGACGCCAGGCGTGAACGGCTGAGACCAGGATCGAGGCCGCGATCAGCACCTCGACCGGCTTTTGCGGCACGGTCCAACCGCCGAAGGCGCCCAGTATCAATGTCAACGAGTGGCCAGCCGTAAAGGCCGTGACGATCCTGAGCAGACTGCGGAATGTGTGCCCCGTCCCGCCAAAGGCGCCCCAGCGCGCCCCGGCCGCCAGAAGCGGCGCCGGCAGCAACAGGGCCAGAAGGAACAGCAGGTGGTCGCTGCCTTCGGCGATATGGTGCATGCCCAGCATGAAAACGTCGCCAAGCCCGGAAAACATCGCGCCCTGAGCGCGGTCTATGCGCAGTTGATACCGCTCTGCCCCGAGCGTGCCGACGATGCGCGGCGTCTGCGCCTGCACGCCGCGATACCAGTCGCTTTCCATAGAGACGACGGCGGCATGCGTGGCGATTTCGCGGACAATGACCTGATAGTCGAGTTGCAGGGTTCGCGGCGAGGCGCCGGTGGGCGGGATCAGGTCAAGGTCGACCCGCCATTCATCGGTTGTGCCCTGGGGCGCCTGGATCGAAACGATCCTTTCGCTCCAGGCGCGGCCATCGCCCGAGCGGCCGGCGACGCGGTCACGCACATAGGCTTTGACCTGCGCCACGGTCGGCTTGGGCAGCGTCACGTAACCCGGCCCGGGGTCGGGCAACAGCCCGGCCTGGACCAGGGCGACGGATAGCCGGTCGCCCGGCAGGCGCAGCGAAAGGTGCCAGGCCTTGGGCTCCACGCGCACGCTTACGAAGGACTGCGGCATCGGGTGAGCCATCACGGGCGCCGCCATGAGAAGGGCGCCCGTAAGGAGCGTCAGGACGAAAACCCTGAATTTAGAAGGAGAAATTGCCGCCATAATCGTAGGTCTTGTCCCGCCAGATGCTGTGATAGTGGTTGGCACTGAAGACGATGCCGGACTGGACGATGAATTCGATCCAGACGCGGGGGCCGTCGATGCGGACGTAGGAGCCCTTGGTCGACAGGTCCGAATAGGACGCCCAGGAGATATAGGTACTGGCCAGGGCCGTATCGGTGACATAGGCGTCGTATTGCCCTGTGCCGTTGGCGTCGCTGGCGTAGCTGGCGATCGCCGCCTTGACCAGAGCCTGCTGGCTGGAGCTGAGGCCCGATACGGCAATACCCGATGCCGTCGAAGGAAAGGTGCCGTCCTTCTGCGGTCCGACCAGGACGTCGTCATAGGCCTGGGACAGCTTGGCCGAGGCCAACTGGGTCGAACTCAGGCCGTTTAGCATGGCCAGAAGGGCGTCGTGGCGCGTCCCCATCGGCGTATGGGTGGTGCCCGACGCCGTCCAGGTAACCGGCTCTACGCCCACGAAGTTCGGCGTCATGGACACGTAGCTGCCGTTGACGCTGGCCAGGAAGGTATAGTGGTGGCCGGTAAATTCCAGGATCCAGGGACTGCTGGTCGACGGGGTGCCGAGGAAGGAAATGTAGTAGAGGCCGGAACCGTAGCCCGAGGCGGAGGCCGCCAACTGGTCGTCGGCCGCCAGCAGCTCGGTCATGGTGGTTTGCCCGGAACTGGTCAGCGCTGCATTGAGCAGCGACATGGCGGCGGTCTTCTGCGCCGTACTGAGGCTGCCCAGGGTCAGGCCCTTGCGCGTCGCCAGCGTCGTCGGGAGGTTCGACCAGTAGCTGGTGGCATTCGACGACGTCAGACTGAGACTGACCGACGACTGCTGGCTGCTGCTGAGCGTGGAAATGAAATTGCTGGCCAGGCAGGTCAGCTTCGATCCCTGGCTCGTCTGGGTGCTGCAGTCGCTCGAAGACGCACTGGACGAACTGGTGCTGGACGTCGAACTGCTGGCCGACGAGGTGCTCGAACTGCTCGACGACGACGTCGTGACCGTGGTCGAGGATGACGAAGAGCCTGATGACGACGACGAACCGCCACCTCCGCAGGCGGCCAGCAGGGCGCAGATGGCGACACCGCCTATGGCAAATAGTTTTGGAGTATCCCGCATTGTTGTCTCCCGACTGTCAATGCGGAAGAGATCGGGCCTCAATCGGGCGATTTTTTGAACAAAAACAACGAAGTTGTTTCGTTCAGAAACAGAGGATGAAAAATCTTGCCGCCCATTCGGCAGCCGCCGTCAAGCAAGCGCCGTCTTTGCGTAATCGCCGCCTAAAGCGCTCTCCAACCAATATCCGATCTGTAGAAGCCACCGGGCCAGTCGATTTTCGAAATGGCGTCGTAGGCCCGGTCGCGCGCTTCCTGGATCGTCTTGCCGCGCGCGCAGACATTGAGCACGCGCCCGCCGGCGGCGCGCAGGGATCCGTCCTCGCTGCGCGTGGTGCCGGCGTGGAAAACGGTCACGTCGTCGCCGAAATCCTGGTTGGCGCCGCGGATGACCGAACCGGTCAGCGGGCTGTCGGGATAGCCCTTGGCGGCGAAGACGACGCAGACGGCGGCTTCGTCGCGCCATATCGGCTCCGGCATGTCCTTCAGCGTCCCCCGGGCGGCCGCCAGCAGGTACGGCACGAGATCGCTTTCCAGACGCAGCATCAGCACCTGGCACTCCGGGTCGCCGAAGCGGGCATTGTATTCGACCAGGCGCGGCTTGCCGTCCTCGATCATCAGGCCGGCATAGAGGACGCCCGTATAGGCGTTGCCCTCGGCCTTCATGCCCTTCATCGTCGGTTCGAGAATCTCGCGGCGCGTAATGTCGAGCAGGTCGGGCGTCACGATCGGCGCCGGCGAATAGGTGCCCATGCCGCCGGTGTTCGGGCCGGTGTCGCCGTCGAAGGCGCGCTTGTGGTCCTGCGCCCAGCCGAAAACGAGCGCGGTTTCGCCGTCGCACAGGGCGAAGACCGAAGCCTCCTCGCCCGTCATGAATTCCTCGATGACGATATAGCGGCTGGCGTCGCCGTAACGGCCGCCCAGCATGGCCTCGACCTCGGCGACGGCGTCCTGGTAGTCGGGCGAGATCGCGACGCCCTTGCCCGCTGCAAGACCATCCGCCTTGATGACGTAAGGCGGCTGATAGGTCTTGAGGAATTCGCGCGCACCGGCGACGGTGTCGAAGGTTTCGGACGCCGCGGTCGGGATATTGTGGCGCTTGCAGAAGGCCTTGGTGAAGGCCTTCGACGATTCGAGCTGGGCGGGACGCTTCTTCGGACCGAAGCACGGAATGCCCGCCAGCGCGCAGACGTCGGCTATGCCTTCGGCCAGGGCGCTTTCGGGACCGACCACGACCAGATCGGCTTCGATGTCGCGGGCGATCGCGATCAGGCCTTCGACGTCGGTCGCCTTGACCGGGCGGCATTCGCCCAAGGCTTCCATACCGGGATTGCCCGGCGCGATGACGAGACGGTCGCACAGGGGCGATTGCCGGATTTTCCACGCCAGGGCGTGTTCGCGGCCGCCCGAACCGATCAGCAGAATGTTCATGAGCGATGCGCATGTCGCATGCGCCCATGAAGGTCAAGAGATTTTAGGACGCCAACCCTTAAGACGCCAGCCGCACGCTGAGATCGCCTTCGAGGTGGCGGTGGACCGTGCCGAAGAACTGCGGCAGGTCGATCGGCTTGGTCAGCACGTCCGAGAAGCCGAGGCGTTGCAGGTCGTCGGGCAGCTTTTCCGCCGCGGCCGTCAGCGCCACGATTGCCGCGGGGCGGTTGATGCCGCGCCGTCCCGTGATGGTCTGCGTCGCCTGGATGCCGTCGAGCACGGGCATCTGGATGTCCATGAAGACAAGGTCGAAGCGAATCTGGCCGCACATCTGGACGGCCTCGGCACCGTCGCGCGCCTCGTGGACTTCGAGGCCGTAGTCCTTGAGCAGCAGGCGGATCAGTTCGCGGTTGACCGGGTGGTCGTCGACGATCAGCACCTTGCGGTCTTCCAGGAAGACGGGGCGCAGGTCGTCGCTGACGGCGGGGGCCGGCGCGGCGGCGGCGACCGCCGGGATTTCGAACCAGATGCAGTTGCCCGTTTGCCCCAAACTGCGCACGCCGATGCGGCCCGACATCAGGCCGACCAGTTCGTGGCAGATGGCCAGGCCCAGGCTGGATACGCCGCCGCGGCGCCCGGCGTCCGGCGAAATGAGATGGCTGAAGAGGCCGGCGCGCTGCGCGGCCGACAGGGCGGGGGCGGAATCGCGCACCTCGATGCGCAGCTTGCGCGTATTGCGCCGGCCGGTCAGTTCGGCAGCGACCGTCACCGTACCCTGCTGCGTCTGGCGGCAGGCGTGAGTGACCAGATTGGTCAGCAGTTGGCGCACGCGCGATTCGTCGCACATCAGCCAGACGGGTTCGTCGGGCGTGCATAGCATGTCGAGTGTGATATGGCGGCTGTCGGTCTGCGACGCCAGTTGATCGATGACGTCGCCCAGCAGCGCGCGCACATCCATCGGCTGGGGCTCGAGGTCGACCTGGTGCGCTTCGAGACGCGACAGGTCGAGAATATCCATGATCAGGCCGCGCAGGGCTTCGCCGGCGCGAGAGATGCGGCCGGCATAGTGGCGCGCGTCCTTCGGCAGGTCGTCGAGCCCGTTCAGAAGATCGGTATACCCCATGATCGACGTCAGGGGTGTGCGGATTTCGTGGCCCATGCTGGCCAGGAATTCCGATTTCGACTGCAGGCTGGCCTCGACCGCGGCCTTTGCGGCGCGCAGCTCGGCCTTTCGGCGGCGCAATTCGATTTCCTGCTGCTTCATGACGACGAGGTCGGATGCGGTCGCGGCGATGCGTTCCAGGCGCTGGACGTCTTCGTCGCCGAAATGGCGCAAATTCATATCGAAAATGCACACCTTGCCGCCGCACGGCAGCTTCGCCCCGGCATAGAAGCCGAAAGAGGTCCCGGCAAAGCCGGCGTCGCGAACGATTCCGGCGTCCAGGCGCAACAATTCATCGGGAATGCGCGCGCCGACGGGATGAATGTGGCGGCTGCCGTCGGACAGGACCACGGCGGCGAACGGCGCCGAAAACAGGTCGGCGGCCAGCGCCGCGATCCGCATGAGACCGGCATCCGCTTCCGCCACGTCAGATGATTTTACGACGCTCATCGGCGTCTCCACCCGTATTTTATCTGTCATGGGACTTTGGTCGGGAACTCGGCATTGCACGCTGAACGGGTTTCACCCTAGGACACGCGCCCTAAATTCCGTTGAACAGACGTGGTGAATCCGCGTTAAGGCTTGGCGTCGGGCCGGCCGACCGTTTAAGCTGCCGCAATGCCCGATCTGCTCTCGCCCGAATCGTCAAACGCCGCGCCCTACACCGTCTCGGAACTGTCGGGCGCGCTGAAACGAACGATCGAAACCGCCTACGACCACGTGCGTCTGCGCGGCGAGATCTCCAAGGTCACGCGTCACGCATCGGGGCACGTTTATCTGACGTTGAAGGACGACCGCTCGGCGATCGACGGCGTCGTCTGGAAGGGCCAGGTGTCGCGGCTGCAGACCCAGCCCGACTATGGCCTGGAAGTCATCGTTACCGGCCGCATCACCACCTTTCCGGCCTCTTCCAAGTACCAGATCGTCATCGAGCAGATGGAAGTGGCCGGCGTCGGCGCGCTTCTGGCGCAACTCGAACGCCTGAAACAGAAGCTGCATACCGAAGGCCTGTTCGCCCCCGACCGCAAACGTCCCCTGCCGTTCGCGCCGCGCACCATCGGCGTCGTCACCTCCCCTACCGGCGCCGTCATTCGCGACATCCTGCACCGGATCCGCGACCGCTGGCCGTGCCGCGTCGTCGTCTGGCCGGTGGTCGTCCAGGGCGATCAGGCGCCGCCGCAGGTCATCGCCGCCCTCAAAGGCTTCGAGGCCGGCGTGAACGTGCCGCGCCCGGACGTCATCATCGTGGCGCGCGGTGGCGGCAGCGTCGAGGATTTGTGGCCGTTCAACGACGAAGCCCTGGCGCGCGCCGTGGCGGGCCTGACCGTCCCCGTGATTTCGGCCGTCGGACACGAGACCGATACGACCTTGATCGACTACGTGTCGGACCGGCGCGCACCGACGCCGACGGGCGCGGCCGAAATGGCCACGCCGGTGCTGGGTGAACTGCGCGCCTTCACCGCCGACCTCGAACGCCGCCGCCAGGGCGTGATGAGCCGTGGGCTTGAGGTCCGGCGCGAACGCCTGACGCTTCTGGCGCGCGCCCTGCCCAGACCCCAGGACCTGCTCGACACGGCCCAGCAGCGCCTTGACTACGCAGCCCATCGCCTGACCGGCGGACTGGCCAGCAATCTCAGCGCGCACGATAACGCCTTCGGCCGAACGGCGGCGCGCTTCCGCCCGGGTCTCCTCGAACGGCCGCAAAGCCTGAAAACCCAGCAGATGACGCAATTGGCCGAGCGTCTCGACCGCGCCGTCGCGCGCAAGGTCGCCTTGACGGAGGCACACGCCCGGCTGCCCGCGCTGGAAACCCGGCTCGGCGAAGCGCTTGGCCGCGTCGCCGCCAAGAAGGGCGAGCGGCTGCCCGAATTCGGCACACGCATGACCCAGGCCTTCACCCGCCTGTCCATGAAGAAGGGCGAACGTCTGCCGGAATTCGACCGCCGTCTCGGCGAAGCCGTGACGCGGACCCTGGCCCTGAAGGCCGAACGCGTGCGCGGCCTCGACCAGGTCCGCGTCTCGCTCAATCCCGATCGCCCGCTCGATCTCGGTTTCGCCCGCGTCAACCGCAAGGACGGCCACCTCGTCACCTCGCCCGACGGCGTGACGGATGGCGAAATCCTTGAGCTGACCTTCAAGGGCAACCAAAAGCTCGACGTCACGGCGGGGCATTCCGCCACGCCGAAACCCGTTGCCGCACCGAAGCCCGCCAAGCCGGAGCAGGGCAGTCTCTTCTGATCTTGATTGCGGCCCGCGAGCAGCCTATGTTCACGACATGAACATGCATTCGCCTTCGCCCCTGCTGCCCGGCCAGGCCGTCGTCCATTATGGTGACGGCGACTATTCGATCATGCGCCCGGGCAAGTTCGTGATCTGCGCCGTGTCCGGCAAGCAGATTCCGCTCGAGGCGCTGAAATATTGGGATCCCCGCACGCAGGAAGCCTATGCGGGCCCTGAGGAAGCGACGGCGCGATGGAAAAGCCGGAAGGCTTAAAGCGCATCCCAAAAAGTGGGACGCACTTTTTGGATAAAGATGCGCGCAAAAGCAAAAATCTGGAGCGCCGATCCGATTCCATCGGATCGAACTGCGCTCTAGACCGCCGCCATTGGCTTGCGCTTTGCGGCGGCGCGCTGGCGTCCGCCGCGTTTCCGGCTTTTTCCGCGCAACCGGCTCCCTGGCGCCCCAATCTCGACTCCGACCCGCCTTTCGGCCTGACAGGCCGCTTCAGCCAGGGCGGATATGCGATCGGCCGAGGAACGCCGGGCGCCGACATCGTTGTCGATGGCACGTCGCGCGGCAGCGTCGGGCCCTCAGGCTGGTTCTATGCCGGTTTCGACCGCGACGCCGGCCCGACCTGCCATATCTCGCTCAAGACACCGACAGGCCAGCAAAGCGCCGTCGTGTCGATCCTGCCGGTCTCCTACGACATCCAGCGCGTCGACGGTCTGCCGCAGGATACGGTGACGCCGCAGGACCCGGCGCTGCTCGAACGCATCAAGCGCGAAGCCGCGCTCAAAGCCGAAGCCTTTTCCAGCCGCATCGATTCGGACGCCTTTCACCGCGGTTTCGACTGGCCGCTCAGCAAGTTCGTCGTCTCGGGTCATTTCGGCAATCAGCGCGTGCTGAACGGCACGCCGACCAGCCCACACATGGGTTTCGACATGGCGGCGCCGACCGGCACCCTGGTCCATGCGCCGCAGGACGGCCTGGTCGTCCTGGCGGAACCTGACATGTTCTATGAAGGCGGGCTGGTCCTGGTCGACCACGGCCAGGGCCTGATCTCCATGTACCTGCACCAGTCGGAACTCCTGGTGCAGAAGGGCCAATGGGTCCGTCAGGCCCAGGTGCTGGGCCGCGTCGGTCAGAAGGGCCGCGCGACCGGGCCGCACCTGTGCTGGCGGCTGAAATGGAGCGACCGCCATATGGATCCCAGTCTTATGGTTGTTAACCGCACGGCGTAAGTGAGCCTTCCTTCGCACATGCACATATTTTTGCATTCGGGTGAAATATTCGCTTGAAAGCATAAGATGTTTCAGAATAACAGCATTACGCGTACCCCGATCATACTCATAAAAAAGCGCGTACGAAGCGATGGCCGATTACAGCACTCTCAAAATCCTGCTCATTGAAGACAACCAGCACATGCGCTCGATCGTCGGCGCGATTTTGAAAGGGTCCGGTATCCGCAACGTCCGCGAGGCGCGCGACGGCGCCGAGGCGCTGGACATGCTGCGCCAGTATCCCGCCGACATCGCCCTGGTCGACTTCAACATGGACCCGATCGACGGCGTCGAATTCACCAAGATGCTGCGCAATGCGCCCGACAGTTCCAACCCGTATCTGCCGATCATCATGATCACCGGCCACTCGGAACGGTCGCGCGTCATCCAGGCACGCGACGCCGGCATCAACGAATTCGTCGTCAAGCCTTTGACGGCGCGCGCGCTTCTGGGCCGGCTCGATTCGGTCATCATGCGCCCTCGCCCCTTTATCCGCTGCAAGAACTATTTCGGCCCGGATCGCCGCCGCACCGACGACAAGGCCTATGCCGGTCCGTTCCGCCGCTCGACCGATGGAATGTTGTAAGGGTCTCTTTCAGCGCAAAGGCCGCCTGGCTCGTCGTCCATGGCGAAGCGCTAACGCTTCGCTGCTTAGGCGCATAGTCTCGGGCGCCCCAAGACAGAAAAGATTGGCGCGCCGGCCGGGTTGCAAGCAATCCGCAGGCAATCTCCCTGTTAAGAAAGCTTAACAACACCCTTTGCGCCGGTTGAAAATCGCCTCATAGTATCGCGATGATTCTTTATTCGCGTGCCCGGAACCGTTGATGCGCAAACTCACGCCCTTCCTGCTGATGGCCACCTATATCCTGCTGTCCAGCAGCCTGGCGGCCGCGCTTTACCGCGGTGCGTCCGACGTCGGCACCTGCGTCGCCGCCCTGTTCGGCATGCTCGGTGTCTGCGTCGCCTTCCACGTCTTCTTCGGCCAGCGCTTCCTGGAAGCGCGCCTGACCAAGGATATCGAACTGGTCCGCGACGCTCACCGTCTGATGGTGGACGCCATCGATTCGACGCAGAAGGACATGATCGAGCTGGCCGACCGCGTGCAGAGCCAGAAGTCGTCGCGGTCCGAGGAGCTGACCTCGGAGGTGCGCATGCTCGAAGACCTGGTGCGCAAGCTCGGCGAAAGCATCGAGGACCGCCTGGCCGACTGGCAGGCCGGTCCCGCCATCGCCGCGCCCGCCCCGCGCAACAGCCGCGAGGCCCAGCATATCGCGCTGATCGAGACGATCCGCGAAGCCCTGGTGCAGAACCGCGTCGACCTGTACCTGCAGCCGGTCGTCAGCCTGCCGCAACGCAAGACCATCTTCTACGAAAGCTTCTCGCGCCTGCGCGACATGTCGGGCCGTATCATGATGCCGGCCGAATACCTGTCGGTCGCCGAGCCCGAGGGGCTGTTGCCGTCGATCGACAATCTCCTGCTGTTCCGCTGCGTACAGATCGTTCGCCGCCTGGCCAAGCAGGATCGCCGTATCGGCATCTTCTGCAATATCTCGCTGACGTCGTTGCGCGACGAGGCCTTCTTCCCGCAGTTTCTGGAATTCCTCAGCGAGAACCGCGACCTTGGCGGCGCGCTGATCTTCGAACTGGGCCAGGATGCGTTTGCCACGCGCGGCTCGGTCGAGGCGCGCAACATGGCCAAGCTGGCCGACCTCGGCTTCCGCTTCTCGATCGACAAGGTGACCAGCATCGATTTCGACCTGCAGGACCTGCACCGCTCGGACGTGCGTTTCGTGAAGATCGGCGCCAATCTGCTGCTCGAACAGTTGCTCAACATCGAGGGCAAGCCGGCGCTGAAGTTCCTCAAGGACATCCACGCCGGCGACTACGCCGCGCTTCTGGCGCGCTACGGTATCGAGGTCATCGCCGAAAAGGTCGAGAACGAACGCCAGGTCGTCGATGTGCTCGACATCGAGATCGGCTATGGCCAGGGCCACCTGTTCGGCGAACCGCGTGCCATCAAGGAGCAGGTGCTGGCCGAGACCGACCCGCCGGCCGGCTTTATCAAGTCGACCCTGCCGCAGGTCCGCCGCCGGGCTTGAAGTCGTCTCCCGGATTACACAGACTTTCGAGATTAGGGCGGCGCTTCATGCCGCCTTTTTCGCTTCGCCTGGCGCTTGTCTTGGCGCTCATCTGTGCAATCTGTGTAATCTGTGGATGCCCTTTCTTTTCCACCTGCGGCCTCATTAACGTCAAAATCCGCTTTGCACTCTTGGCGGCTTGCTGTTAAAGGCGAAACGACCCATTTTTGTGAACAGGGACGCCCTCCGGGGCCGTCGTTCAGAGCGAGCCGAATGCGCCACTACCTCGAATTCGAGCGTCCGATCGCGGACCTGGAAGCCAAGATCGACGAATTGTCCGCCCTGTCGCAGAGCGGGACGAACCTCGACGACGAGGTGAAAGCCCTGCGCGACCGCGCCCAGCGCCTGCGCAAGGACGTCTACAGCCAGCTCGAACCCTGGCAGAAGACCATGGTGGCGCGCCACCCCGAACGCCCGCACTTCGTCGACTACGTCAACGGGCTGATCGAGGACTTCGTCGAGCTGCGCGGCGACCGCAAGTTCGGAGACGACCAGGCGATCGTCGGCGGTCTCGGCCGGTTCCGCGGCCAGGCGGTCGTCGTCATGGGGCACGAGAAGGGCCACGACACCAATACGCGCCTCAAGCACAATTTCGGCATGGCGCGCCCGGAAGGCTATCGCAAGGCCGTGCGCCTGATGGAAATGGCCGAACAGTTCGGCTTGCCTGTCCTGACCTTCGTCGACACGGCGGGTGCCTATCCCGGCATCGGCGCCGAGGAACGCGGCCAGGCCGAAGCGATTGCGCGCTCGACCGAAAAGGGCCTGATCCTGAAGACCCCGATGGTGGCGACCGTCACCGGCGAAGGCGGCTCGGGCGGCGCCATTGCGCTGGCCGCGGCCAACCGCGTCCTGATCCTCGAACACTCGATCTACAGCGTCATCTCCCCCGAAGGCGCCGCCTCGATCCTGTGGCGCGACGACAAGTCGGGCACGCGCGCCAAGGACGCCGCCGACCAGATGAAGATCACGGCCACCGACCTGCTCAAGATGGGCATTGTCGACCGCATCGTCACTGAACCCGCCGGCGGCGCGCACGCCGACACGGAGACCATGATCAACACGCTTGGCAACGTGCTGGAAGAAGAGCTCAAGGCGCTCAGCTTCATGACGCCCGAGCAACTGGTGGCCCAGCGCGCCGAACGCTTCTACGATATCGGCCGCAAGGGCCTGGGCTAAGGCTGAATAGCTGGGAATAATGGCCGATAACCACGTTTTCAAATCCATGAAGGCCCTGACCTTCTGGACATTGCTATTCATCGTTATGAGATTGCTGGCCTTGGCCGCCTATGGCGCTAATGATGCGATCCAGGCCGGCAACGGCGTTCGCGTGGACTTCGATAATATCGACGATCCCCTGACGATATTTGCGGGACTGAGCGCCGCCGCCTACGTCGCCATCTCCATCGTCTCAGGCATCCTCAGCCTTTGCTGGATTTACGGGGCGACTCGCAATGCCCTGTCCTTCGAGCCTCATCTCGATATTTCCCCCGGCTGGGCCGTGGGCTGGTTCTTCGTCCCGGTCTATGGTCTGTTCAAACCGTTCCAATACCTTTCCGAAGTCTGGAAAGCCAGCCTTGGACCGAAAGGTGTCGATGCCGATGCCCCGCGCTTCATGCTCGCCTGGTGGCTCCTCAATGTTTTCGGAAACGTGGCCCTGACCATTGCCTCACGGCTCGAAAAAACAAGTATCGCTGCCGGAATGACCGGTGACCTCGCCATCGAGGCCGCGGGATTGGCACTGGTCTTTTCTGCGACCTTGGTGTTCTTCAAAATTGTCCGTGACATTCATCGCAACCAGCTGAACACCCATTCCGGGCTCAACACTGCCGAAGTCTTCTGACTTATCCGGGGCTTATTTTTCCGCCTCGATTTCGCTTTGTTTCCCGATGCCGCTTCACGGATTTTTCGCACCACCTACCGTTGCGGAGAGTCTGCCATGCGTCGCACCCTTTTGATCGCTGTTCCCTTAGCCCTTTTCACCCCCTTTGCCGCCCACGCCGAGGGCCCCGAGGTCGCAGGCGTCCGCCTCTCTACGCTGGGCGTCGGCGCCGAGTTCGGGTATCGCATCGCGCCCAACTGGTCCATTCGCGCCGTCGCCAACGGCTATAACCAGAATTACCACACCAGTTCGGACGATATCGACTATCGCGGCAAGCTCAAGCTCGGCTCATTCGGCGTCCAGGCCGACTATCACCTGAGCGAAACCAATCCGTTCTATCTGACCGCCGGCATCTACGCCAACGGCAACAAGATCGACGCCACGGCGACGCCGACCACGACGACAGACGTCGGCGGCGTGCCCTTTACGCCGCAGCAGATCGGCACGATCACGGGCCGCGCCAAGTACAAGTCGACCGCACCCTATCTCGGCCTCGGCTGGCGCTGGAATACCGGTGCGGTGTCGTGGAATCTCGAAGCCGGCGCCTACTTCCAGGGCAAGCCCAATGTGACGCTGACCTCGAACGGCACCTACGCCTCGAACCCGAGCTATCAGGCGGCGCTGGAACAGGAGCGTAAGGATCTGGCCAACGACCTCGATGATCTGAAGACCTATCCGGTCGTCGCCCTCGGCGTCGGTTACCACTTTTGAGGCCGCGGCGTCAGGCCGGTGATTGCCGGTCCCGCCACGGTGTCAACGGAATATAACGCGGCGTTTCCGTCCTGCCGTCCGAGACCGAAACCAGCAATCGGCGCCGCTTCAGGTGAATGACCGAGTATTGGACGGCGCGCTTCGACAGGCCCGTGCGTTCGGCGAGCTCGCCATAGCTTAAGGCGACGGCCTTGCCTTGGCCCGCCGCCCAGATGGCGAGGTAGGTCAGATAGGCTGACGGCTTATGGTCGTGCCCGACCAGATCTGGCATGAGCACGTCGAAAATGTAGCTGTCCATCGTGGCTGCAATCGTTGCTATAGCAATTGTTGCACATATGGACGCGCGGCTCCAGGCTGTCTACGCCTTTCGCGGAAGGAGACGCTAAGATGATAACAGGCCTCAAGTTCGCTTCGATCCCGACGCGCGACCAGCAGATGGCGCTGGAATTCTGGACACAGAAAATAGGGTTTCGCCTCGCGACGGACCAGCCCATGGGGCCGGACCAACGTTGGATCGAACTGCTCATCCCGGGCGCCGATACGCGGATTGTTCTGTTCACCCCTCCCGGGCACGAAGACCGTGTCGGCACCTTCTTCAACGGGTCGTTCGCCTGCGACAATATCGACTATACCTACGAGAGGCTACGATCCGCCGGCGTGGAATTCGACGGACCGCCGCAGAAGCAGCCGTGGGGAACTTTCGCGAAGTTCCGCGACCCCGACGGTAACAGCTTCGTCCTGTCGTCGCGGTAATATGCCTGGATCCGCATCCGCAGGTGATCCCCTGTTGGTTATGCAGACGCCGCGGTCTTCTCGATCGCGACCTGATGGGGATAGGGGATATCAACCCCTGCACCGTCAAGCGCGCGCTTGACATCGATCATCCAGCGCGAGCGCGCGTCCAGCGCATTGGCCGGCAGGACCCAGATCCACATGCGCACCGTGATGCCGCTGGCGGCGAATTCGTGGAAGCCCACCCAGACCTCGTGGGTCTGGATATGATGCGCCTGCGCGCGCGCCACGTCGCTCAGCAGCTTCAGCGTCGCCTCCAGGTCGGCCTCGTAGCCGATATCGACCTTGAGCTCGAGCTTGAGCGCACCGTTGGTCGAGATATTGCATATTTCGTTGGAGAAGATTTTCGTGTTCGGCACGAAGACGCGGATATTGTCGGCGTTGTCGATCTCGGTGTTGAACAGCCCCAGGCGATGAACGCGGCCGTTCGTGTCGCCGATGCGGACCGAATCCCCGATGCGATAGGGCTTGGTGAACAGGATCATCAAGCCCGACGCGACATTGCCGAGCGTGCCCTGCAAGGCCAGGCCGATCGACAGGGACGCCGCGCCCAGCACCGTGACGAACGATGCCGTCTCGACGCCCAGCCGGTTCATCACCGCCACGACGCCGACGGTCAGCAGCATCCAGCGCACGAGTTGCGACAGGAATTCCGGCAAGGTGCGGTCGGCGTCGGTCTGCGCCATGCGCCGCGCGACCTTGCGCACCGCGTTGGCCGCCAGTCGCGAGATGACGATCGTCGCCAGCATGATAATCGCAGCGATGGCGATATTGGCCATCAGGTCGGGATGCGTCATGGCGCGCTGCCACATCGAGTGCGAACTGAGATCTATACCGAAGGCTTTCAGGGTCATGGCGCGACCATACGCGATTCGACGACCTTATGGAGCCTTGACGGAGTCCCCGAAATAGCGACGCGCGGCCTTGCGCCATAACGGTCCAAGATCGGCCCACGGCACGCGGAAATAATCGCCGAAGCAGGCGCTGGTCCCGGCATCCAGGCCATCGTCCTGGCCATGACGGCCGAAGACAAGTCCCTGGTCATCGAGCCAGGCGTCGTAATAGGCCGCGCTGCCCGCCGGCAGAAGGCATTCTGTCTTGGCGGCGGCCGGCAGGGCATAGGATGACATCGCTGTAAACCCGGCGGCCAGGGCGCGATAGGCGTCGGACGGCGTGACCTTGCCGGCCTTGTCGACGCTGTAGAGATCGAAGACGGCATTGAGATCGAGGCGCTTGCCTGTCGTCAGGTCATAGAGCCGGTGGCGGTAGAATTGATGGCGGTGCGGTCCGCCGCAGTAGGTCTCGCCCTGATCGGTGATCTGAAACAGCGTCGCGGACGTGTAGGACACGCTGACATCGTATTTCGGCGTGCCCCAGTCGTTGTCGGCCAGGGTCTGGCCGTAGCGAAAACCGGCGCGGCGGCATTCGAGATGGCTGACCGTCATCTGGATCAGGCCGCGCCGCAGCCCCGTATTAGCCACGGCAAGCGCACTGGCGTCGGGCGCCGACGACAGATAGGGCGCCTTCAACCCGCTGTCGTCGCTCATCAGGCGATAGCCCACCGGCCCGGCCTTTTCGATCGGTCCGGCATGGACGTGGCGGTCGAGCTTCGGATCGTCATAGGCCTCGACCGGCTGGGCGCGCCACAGGGCGTGGCTCAGCGCCGAATCGTCGTCGAGCTCGCCGTTGTCGATAAAGTCGCGGCTGTCGATCTTGCGCAGCGTGATCCGGCGGTCGCCTTCGGACGGCAGCACGCCGCGCCAGATGCCGGCAAGCGCGCCGTCGCGCGACCATTTCAGGGTCACATTGGCGTCGATCGGGCAGAGCGACGGCAGGGCATAGGAGAAGGTCTGTTTGCACATCAGGGCTTCGACGCGCAAGGTCATGCCGCGCTTCGAATCCTTGCGCACGAACATGCGTTCCATGCGGTTGACGTGAAAGTAAAGCCGCCCCCCCTTCTCGGTCTTGCCGGTCGCGGGATTGGTATAGGTGACCATCTCGACCATGATGCCGTTGCCGCCCACCTTGCCGCTATAAATGTCGGCATGGATGCCGCGGTCGGCGGCGATGGCTTGGCCAGCGCACAGGGCTGCCGCGACGCCGAGGAGGAAGACTTTGAAAATCCGCATGAATCAAGACTGGCGCATGCCACATGACGCGGCAAGCGGATTCACGTTTTGCGACGTTCGCGGAAAAAGCCTTTCAGCATGGCACTGCTGTCTTCGGCCAGGACGCCCGCCTCGACCTCGGGCCGCCAGTGGCAGGTCGGCTGCGCAAAGAAGCGCGGACCGTGGTCGACCGCCCCGCCCTTGGGATCGTCGGCGCCATAGATCAACCGCGAAATACGCGCATGGCTGATGGCGCCGGCGCACATGGCGCACGGCTCCAGCGTGACATAGAGCCACAAACCGCCAAGTCGATAATTGCCCATGATCTGTCCAGCCGCGCGTATCGCCAGAATTTCGGCGTGGGCGCAGGGGTCGTTAAGCTTGATCGGCGAATTTCTTGCGGCTGAAACAACAGTTTTACTTGACGGATCGAAGATTAAGGCGCCAATCGGCACCTCGCCGTCCAGGGCCGCCTCGCGCGCCTGGTCCAACGCCTGCCGCATCCATGTTTCGTCTTCGGAAATCATGACGTTTCCTGAACGGAGCGCGCACCGGGCGTCAAGCAAAAAGGCAGATGCCGCAGTTATCAGAGAAAGTTTCCCCGTGAGCGAAGACAGTAACGCTGGAGAGCGTGACACCCCGTCGATGGACAATGAGGCCCCGGAAAAGGGCGCTGAAAACGCGGCCGAAGCCGCGAAGGCCGACAAGCCTGCCCGTGGCGCCAAAGGCAAGGGCGACAAGAAGCCCGGCAAGGCGCCGAGTAAAAATTCCGGCGAACGCATCGCCAAGGTGCTGGCGCGCGCAGGCCTGGCCTCGCGCCGCGAAGTCGAGCGGCTGATCGGCCTGGGCCAGATCGCCGTCAACGGCCGCATCCTCGACACGCCCGCCGTCCTCGTCTCGCAAAACGACGTCATCACCGTCGACGGCAAGCCGATCGGCAAGGCCGAGCCCACCCGCCTGTGGCGTTATCACAAGCCGGTCGGCCTGATGACCACGCACAAGGATCCGCAGGGCCGCCCGACCGTCTTCGAACAGCTGCCCCAGCCCCTGCCGCGGGTCATCAGCGTCGGCCGCCTCGACATCAATTCCGAAGGCCTGCTGTTGCTGACCAATGACGGCGAGCTGGCGCGCGCATTGGAAATGCCGTCGACCGCCTGGATCCGCGTCTACCGCGTCCGCGCGCTCGGCAACACCACCCAAACCGATCTCGATCGTCTCAAGGCCGGCACGACCGTCGAAGGCGTCGTCTACGGCCCGATGGAAGCCTCGCTCGACAAACGCCAGGACAAGGCCGACGGCCGCGCTAATATCTGGCTGACCGTGTCGATCACCGAGGGCAAGAACCGCGAAGTCCGCAAGGTGCTGGAATCGATCGGCCTCAAGGTCAACCGCCTGATCCGCCTGGCCTACGGCCCCTTCCTGCTCGGCAATCTGGAGGCCGGCGAAGTCGAAGAGGTCGGCCCGCGCGTCGTGCGCGAACAATTGGCGCACCTGATCGATCCGCGCAACCTGCCGTCCGAAAGCGCCAGCCAGACGCGTGACGCGCCGCGCGCGCGTTCGACGGCACCCGCCGAAGGCCGTCGTGGCGGCGGCGACCGTTTCCGCAAGACGGACGCGTCCGACACGTTCAAGCCCAAGGCCAAGCGCAGCTTCGGCGGCGATTTCGATGAAAAACGCGAATACAAGGAGCGCGACTTCGACGAACGTCCGCGGTTCGAAGGCGACGGCGAAGCGCGCGACCGCCGGCCGGCGCCGCGCTTCAAGCCGCGCGAAGGCGGCTACGACAAAAAGCCTTATAGCGACAGGAAGTTCGGGGCTCCGCGCCCCGAACGCTCTGGCGACGCCGCGCCGCGCCGCGAATGGAAGCCGCGTGCCGAAGGCGCTGAACGCAGTGAGGGTCGCGACGATCGTCCCGCCCGCTTCAAGCCGCGCACCGAGGGGGGGAGCCGCGACGGTGCGCCCCGTCGTGAGTGGAAACCGCGCGCCGAAGGCGCAGACCGCGGTGACAGCCGTGGCGAAGGCCCAGCTTCGCGCTTCAAGCCGCGCAGCGAGGGCAGCTACGACAAGAAGCCCTACGGTGACAAAAAGCCTTATGGCGATAAGAAGCCGTGGACACCGCGCCCGGAACGCTCGGAAGACGGCGCCCCGCGCCGTGAATGGAAACCCCGCGCCGAGGGGGCCGAGCGCGGTGAAAGCGCTGAGCGCCCCGCGCGCTTCAAACCGCGCACCGAGGGCAGCTACGACAAGAAGCCATACGGCGACAAGAAGCCCTACGGCGACAAAAAACCCTATGGTGACAAGAAGCCTTACGGCGACAAAAAGCCATGGGCACCGCGCGCCGAGCGTTCGGAAGACGGCGCCCCGCGCCGCGAATGGAAGCCGCGCGCCGAAGGCGCCGCGCGCAATGACAGCCGTGGCGGCGAAAAGCGTGAATGGAAGCCGCGCCCGGAAGGACGCCCTGACAGCCGGCGCGACGACCGTGCGCCACGCCGCGACCTCGACGAGGCCGGGGCCTACGAACGCGCCAAGCGCGAATTCGGCGGCGGTGAGAAGAAGACCTTCAAGCCGCGTGCCGAAGGCGGCAAGCCGGGGGGGAAGCCCTTTGGCGAAAAGCCCGGCGGCAAGTCGTTTGGTGGCAAGTCGTTTGGTGGCAAGCCGGGCGGTAAGCCCTTCGGCGGCAAACCGGGTGGCTTCAACAAGGGCGGCAAGCCCGGTGGCTTCAAGCCGCGTCGTCCCAGCGACGGATAGGTCCGCATGCGTATCGTCGGGGGACAGTTCAAGGGCCGGCCGATCGTGACGCCGGACGGACGCAATACGCGCCCGACGTCCGATCGCGCGCGTGAGGCCGTGTTCAACGTCCTCATGCACGCCGACTGGGCGCCCGACCTCGACGGCGCCCGCGTCATGGATGTGTTCGCCGGTTCGGGTGCGCTGGGTTTCGAAGCCTTGTCGCGCGGCGCTGCCTTCTGTCTGTTCGTCGAAACCGACGACGCGGCGCGCGGCGCCATCCGCGACAATGTCGAATCTTTCGGCCTGTTCGGAAATACCCGCGTCCATCGCAGGGATGCGACCCAATTGGGCACACGGCCGGGCAGCCAGGCGGAAGCGTTCGACCTTGTTTTCCTTGATCCGCCCTACCGAAAGGGCCTGGGCGAGGCCGCGCTGGACTGTCTCATTCAGGGGAACTGGCTGTCCGAAAACGCCACAATCGTCTTCGAGCGCGCCGCTGATGAGGATGATTTTGCCACAGACGTGTGGGAAATAATCAACACTAAAACCTACGGCGCGGCGCAGGTTTTATTCCTTAAACAAAAAATTTACATTAAATAAACCGTTGATTTAAAAAAAGAATTTTTGAATAAAAAGACGATGCGTGGTAAATTTGGCGCAAGTCTCAACTTTTTCTATTGACGGGTCGCCGGTCTTATCCACAATATGTCCTTAACAAGGCGTAAACATAAAACACGGCATAAGAATTGCCAGTCCCGCCTTGGGTTAAAACTGTTGCAGACCAGGGGTTTAAGTGATGGACAACCAATTCGTACAGCCGACACGCGTGCGTTCCGCCAAGGGCCGCCAAGACGCGCTCAAGCTCCTGCTCGTTGCAGGTCTGAGCGTCCAGGCCTGGGGCCTGGTTATGGGCCTCGGCCTTATTATTCTGAATCTGACGCACTGATCTTTATTCGCCTGTGGTTTTGCCGCAGGTTTTTTTGTGCCGTCAAAGAGTCCGATATACGGGTTGATGGGTGGGGTAGTCCGGCGAGCGCGATAGGGTCGCGCTCGCCGTGATATTCTCGCTTTTGCGCTCAACTCGCTTCGCTCCGGATTTTTGGCTTTTGCGCTCAACTCGCTTCGCTCGTCTGGCGCCGCGCGGGCTGCGCGCCTCAACGGCGCTAGTCGCTACGCTCCATGTGTTGACGCTCTGGCGCCGCGTGGGCCGTGCTACCGGCGGCCGAACAGCTTTTCGATGTCCTTGAGCTTCAGCTCGACATAGGTCGGGCGGCCGTGATTGCACTGGCCGGAATGCGGCGTCGCCTCCATCTGGCGCAACAGGGCATTCATCTCCTCGGCATTCAGGCGACGGCCTGAGCGCACGCTGTGCCGACAAGCGTGGTCGCCGCAAATCTCCGCCATGCGTTCCTTCAGCGCCAGCAGTTCGCCGTGCTCGGTCAGGTCGTCGACCAGATCGCGCACCAGGCCGGCAATGTCGCAATCGCCGAGCAGCGCCGGGAGGTCGCGCACCAGGACGCTGGTCGGACCGAAGGCCTCGATGCCCAGCCCCATGGCCTCGAGGTCCGACGCCTTGCCCATCAACCGGGCGACCTCTTCGCGCTCCAGGTCGACGATTTCAGGGATCAGCAGGCTTTGCCGCGTCACCCGGCCCTCGGCCATGGCGAGCTTCATCTGCTCATAGACCAGACGCTCGTGCGCCGCGTGCTGGTCGACGATGACCAGGCCGTCGGCCGTCTGGGCGATGATATAGGTTTCGTGGATCTGCGCCCGCGCCGCGCCCAGTGGAAAGGCACTAAGCGATTCTGGCGGCATCCCGGCCACGGTTTCCGCCTCGGCCGGCGCATCCGAGATCATCGCTTCGGCGATCGATGCCGTCATGACGTCGGCAAAGGCCCCGGCAGCAAAGGCCGCCGGCGCTTCGTAAACGCCCCATTCGCCGAAACTCCGCGACGGCGGCATGGACTCGACGCGCGCCGCCGGGTGAAAGGGCTCGGGCGCCATATAGGGACGGACACTTGCCAGCTGCGACGGGGTCGGCCGCGCAAAGCCTAAGCTCGGTTGCACCGGCTCGACGCGGAAGCCGGTCAGGGTCTGGTGCGCCACGGTCGTCGAGGCGCGGTGCCCGGCCGAGGCCAGCGCATGTTTCAACGCACCGATGATGAGGCCACGCACCAGGTTGGGGTCGCGGAAACGGACCTCGGTCTTGGCCGGATGGACGTTCACATCGAGCTCTTCCGGCGGAATTTCGACAAAAAGGGCCGCCAGCGGATGGCGGTCGCGCGCCAGAAAGTCGGCATAGGCCGCGCGTAGCGCCCCGGCCAGCAGGCGATCGCGCACCGGCCGGTTGTTGACGAACAGATATTGATGCAGCGCATTTCCACGCGAAAAGGTCGGCAGGCCGGCATAGCCCGTCAGGCGCACGTCCTCGCGGCCCTGGTCGATCAGCAGGGCGTTTTCGGAAAAATCCGCGCCCAGGATCGCGGCCAGCCGCTTCAGCCGGCCTTCGAAGCCCGCGCTTTCGCGATAGAGCTTGAGCGACTTCTTGCCGTCGAGTTCGAGTGAAAAACCGACGTCCTCGTGCGCCATGGCCTGGCGCTTGACCTCTTCGGCGATCGCCAGGTTTTCCGAGCGCTCGGACTTCATGAATTTCAGCCGCGCCGGCGTGGCGTAGAACAGATCCGACAGCTCGATGCGCGTGCCGTGCTCGCCGCCGAAGGCCGAGGGCCGGAGCGGCGAGATTACGCCGGCATCGACCGTCAGGGCCTGAGCCACACCGCCCTTCGGCTTCGACGTGATGGCAAGACGCGCCACCGAGCCCATCGACGGCAGGGCTTCGCCCCGGAAGCCGAGCGTGCGGATATGCAGCAGGTCCCAGCTACCGTCGTCCTGCGGTTTGAGCTTCGACGTGGCGTGGCGTTCGATGGCCAGTTGCAGGTCGTCGGCGTCCATGCCGCAGCCGTCGTCCTCGATCAGGATGCGCGACAGCCCGCCCATGTCGCAGCGGATGTCGATCTGGCGTGCGCCGGCGTCAATGGCGTTTTCCACCAGTTCCTTGACGGCCGAAGCCGGGCGTTCGACGACCTCGCCGGCGGCGATGCGGTTGATGGTATCCTGGGGCAGGCGCTGAATACGGGACATCGCCACAAGATAGTCGGAGTCGCCCGTCTTGTTAAGGCTAACTCCGCCGTTTCGCCAGCGGATGGTGCGTCTCGACGACCTCGCGCAGGCGCTCGTTGGCCACGTGGGTATAGACCTGGGTCGTCGAAATATCGGCATGGCCCAAAAGCGTCTGCACGGTCCTGAGGTCCGCGCCGCCCTCCAGCAGGTGCGTGGCGAAGGCGTGGCGAAGGACGTGCGGCGAGACGCGCCGGGGATCGATGCCGGCATTGACCGCCGCTTCGTCCAGCAACTGCCCCACCCGCCGTCGCGTCAGATAGCCGTCGGCGCCGCGCGAGGCGAAAAGATACGGATTGGCCTGGTCTTTCGATTGCAGGAAGCCGCCGCGGATATCGAGATAAGCCTTGATCGCCGTCCGGGCCGGCGGATTGAGCGGCACCAGGCGTTCGACCCCGCCCTTGCCCTTGACGATCAGGAAGGCCGGATCGCGCGCCACGGCGTCGAGCCGGAGCGACACCAGTTCCGAAATCCGCATGCCCGAAGCGTAGGCCACTTCGATCAGGCAGCGCAGGCGGATCGCCTGACTTTCGTCTTTTATGCCGGCCGCCTCGATCAGCGCCTCGATCTCGTCGCGGCTGAGGATCTTGGGCAGGGTCAGCCCCTTCCTGGCGGCGGCGATCTTGCGCGAGGGGTCGGTTGCCGTGAGACCTTCCTGGACGCAGAAGCGGTAGAATTGCCGGACAGCCGAGCGCTTGCGCTGCATCGAGCTCGACTTCAGTCCGCGCGCGTCGAGACCGGCGAAATAGTGCGCGATATCGCCCTCCCCCAGCGCCGGCAGGCCCTGCGCCGTCGTCTTCAGCGTTTCGGCGAGGTCGCCCAGGTCGCGGCCATAGGCTTCAAGCGTCGGGCGCGCCGCGTTGCGCTCGACGGTCATCATCTGCAGGAACTGGCGGACGGGATCGAAGCCGGACATGGATGCCTATAATGAATCTTGCCTTAACTCTGGCCTTGGCGCCCTAATATCGTGTAAAGTTCGGCCATGACTCGTAACGTATTTTTGCGAGCGGCGGCGCTCTGACCGATGACGCCTCCGCCTGAACCGGCGCCTCCGGAAACGGCGGCACGCCCGAGCTTTACACTTCCCCGCACTGTAGCGCTTGTCGGACTGATGGGCGTCGGCAAGACGACCATAGGCCGCCGCCTGGCGGATCATTTTCATCTGCCTTTTGTCGACGCCGACGAGGAAATCGAAAAGGCCGCCGGCCGCAGTATCGCCGACATCTTCGCCGAGTTCGGCGAGGCCGGCTTCCGCGACGGCGAACAGCGCGTCATCGCCCGCCTGCTCGATGAGCCGGCGCGAATCCTGGCCACCGGCGGCGGCGCGCTGACGCACCCGCTGACGCGCGAACGCCTCAAGGAAAAAGCGATCACCGTGTGGCTCAGGACCGACATCAAGGTGCTGGCGCGCCGCGTCGCCAACAAACCGCACCGCCCGCTGCTCAAGGACCGCGATCCCATCGATGTGCTGAAAGAGCACGTCAAAACCCGATATCCCCTTTACGAGATGGCCGATATCGTCGTCGACACCGGCGACCAGTCGCACGCCAAGGCGCTGGAGCAGGTGCTCGACGCCCTGAAGCGCCACCTCGACGGAGAGACCAAATGATCGACATCCGCCGCATCCCCGTCGCCGGCGAAGGCTTCCGCCCATACGACGTCGTGGTCGGCCAGGGCCTGCTGGCCGATCCCGTAAGCTGGATTGGCCCGTTCCTGACCAACCGCCGCCTGGTCGTCGTCACCGACAGCCACGTCGGGCCGCTACACGCCGAAAGTCTCACCCAGCCGTTCGCCGCGGCCGGCTACGCGACTCACGTCGTGACCGTCGCGGCGGGCGAACAATCGAAATCGTTCGAGTGCCTGAAGTTCGTGCTCGACGCGCTGCTGGACCTCGGCCTCGATCGCAAGGATGTGGTCATTGCGCTCGGCGGCGGCGTCATCGGCGACCTGACGGGCTTCGCCTGCGCCATCTATATGCGCGGTATCGACTTCATCCAGGTGCCGACCAGCGTGCTGGCCCAGGTCGATTCCAGTGTCGGCGGCAAGACGGCGATCGATCATGAAAAGGGGAAGAATTTGATCGGCGCCTTCTGGCAGCCGCGTCTCGTCCTGTGCGATCTCGACGTGTTGAAGACCCTGCCCCCCCGCGAAATCCGTTGCGGATATGCGGAAATCATCAAGTACGGCCTGCTCGGCGACCGCACCTTTTTCGACTGGCTGGAAGCCAATGACACGGCCGTCATTTCGCTTCAACCGGAAGCGTTGCGGCAAGCCATTTCCCGTTCTGTGGAAATGAAAGCCGAGATCGTCGCCGCCGACGAACGCGAAGGCGGCAAACGCGCCTTGCTCAATCTCGGCCATACCTTCGGCCACGCGCTGGAGGCCGAGGTCGGTTTCGGCGACGTCCTGCTGCACGGCGAAGCCGTCGCCATCGGCACTGCCCAGGCCTTCCGCTACTCGGCCTCCGCCGGCCTATGCTCGGGGGAAGATCGCGACCGCGCCATCGCCGCCATTGCGCACGCCGGCCTGCCGACACGCATGTCGGACATTCCGGCTTCAGGCGGGCGCAACGATGCCTTCGACGCGGATCGCCTGGTCCACCATATGGGCGGCGACAAAAAAGCCGAAGGCGGCAACCTGACCTTCATCCTCGTGAACGGCATAGGCGACGCCTATGTCGCCAAAAAAGTCGACCGCGCCTCGATCCGTGACTTTCTGGTGGCCGACGGCGCCACGCTTAAGGAGACAGCCTGATGTTAGGCGCCGCGCTGCTGGCCCTGTTCCCGATCCTGATCGTCATTCTGGGCATTTCGGCGCTGTTCAGCGCCGGTGAAACCGCGCTGACAGCCGCCTCACGCGGACGTCTGCACCAGATGGAACGCGACGGCGACCGCGCCGCCAAGCGCGCCAACCGTCTCCTGACCGACCAGGAAAAGATGATCGGCGCCATCCTCATGATGCAGAACGTGCTGAACATCGGCGCGTCGGCGGTGGCGACCATTTCGATCGACAAGGTTATTCCCGGGCCGTGGGGGGCGGCGATTTCGACCGCCATCATGACCGTCCTGGTCCTCGTCTTCGCCGAAGTCCTGCCGAAGACGCTGGCCATCACCAAGCCCGAGGACGTGGCGCGCTTCATGTCGCGGCCGGTCCTGTGGATCGTCATCTTCCTCGGCCCGGTCATCACCGCCGTGCAGTGGTTCGTACGCGGCACGCTGCGCCTCTTCGGCGTCCGGCTGTCGATGGAGATCGACGTGCTGGCGGCGCATGAAGAAATCCGCGGCGCCGTCGAATACCACCACGAGGAAGGCGCCGTCGAAAGCGGCGACCGCAACATGTTCCGCGGCGTGCTCGACCTCAGCGAGCTCGACGTCAGCCAGGTCATGGTCCACCGCAAGCAGATCGAATTGATCGACGCTGGCTTGGCCTCGGCCCAGATCATCGAGATGGCGCTCAGCTTCAGCCATACGCGCGTTCCGCTCTACCGCGACAATCCCGAGAACATCATCGGCGTGCTGCATGCCCGCGACTTGATGAGCGCCATGGCGCGCGCCGGCGGCGACCCGGCCAAGGTCGACGTCGCCACGATTACGCGCGAACCATGGTTCATCCCCGACACGACCAATCTCAAGGACCAGTTGGCCGCCTTCCTGCGCCAGAAGATGCACTTCGCCCTCGTCGTCGACGAGTACGGCGCGCTGCAGGGCCTGGTGACGCTGGAAGACATCCTTGAAGAGATCGTCGGCGAGATCGACGACGAGCACGACGCCGTCTTCACGTCCATCCGCAAACAGTCTGACGGCTCGATCCACGTCGACGGCGACATGCCGATCCGCGATCTCAACCGCGCCATGGACTGGGAACTGCCCGACGACCACGCCGTCACGGTCGCGGGTCTGGTCATTCACGAGGCGCGCACGATTCCCGAACCCGGCCAGACCTTCATCTTCTATAACCGCAAGTTCCAGATCATGCGCAAGCAGCGCAACCAGATCACGGCGATCAAGATCACGCCCCTGCCCAAGCCGGCAGACGAAGACGGGTTCTGATGTAAGGCTGACGCGAGCAGTCCTTATGCAAGGGGTTTCGCCATGGATAAGGCACGAATCGACGCTTCGCGCCGGACACGGATAAGAAGGACGCGAAGCGCATTGCACTTATCCATCCTTAGACGGTGCCCCTTACCCGGATCATCCGTGTCGCCGCGAAGCGGCGCATCCGTGCTATCCGTGGCTAACCTCTTGCGATCGCCGCCACACGGCACATCAGCGAACATATAAAAAGCCCTCCGACTTTGCAGCCGGAGGGCTTTCGATTTGGCTCGAACCCCGGATTTACTCCGCCGGGGTCTCTTCACGCTCGGCGCGCAGGGCGGGCGAGATCATCTTGCCGAAGAAGTTCGACATCTTGTCGATCAGCACATAGATGACGGGCACGATCAGCAGGGACAGCAGCGTCGAGGTGATCAGGCCGCCGATCACGGCCACGGCCATCGGCTGACGGAAGCTGTCATTGCCGACGGCGACCGGCAGCATGCCGGCGCCCATGGCAACCGTCGTCATGACGATGGGACGCGCCCGTTTGCGGGCGGCTTCGATCAGCGCCGCGGTACGTTCCATCCCGCCCTTGATCGACACCATGGCGTATTCCACCAGCAGGATCGAGTTCTTGGCGGCGATGCCCGTCAGCATGATCAGGCCGATCAGCGACGGCATCGAGATGCTCATCCGGCAGGCGATCAGCGCGATGAAGGCACCACCATAGCACAGCGGCAGGGCCAGCAGGATGGTCAGCGGGTGGCTGAACGATCCGAACAGCAGGACCAGCACGACGTACATCAGACCGATGCCCGTCAGGATGGCGATCATGAAGTTCGGGATCATTTCCAGGAAGTCCTCGGTGTTCGGGTTGACCGCGATACGGACTCCCGGCACCTGGCCCGCCTTGATCTTCTTCATGATCGGCAGATCGTTGATCGCCTTGTCGGCTACGCCGTTCGGCACGCCGTTGAGGTCCGCCGACACCGTCGCCGACCGCGTACGGTCGATACGGTTGATCTGGATCGGACCGGCGCCGTCCCGGATGTCGGCCACCGCGCTCAGCGGCACCGACGTGCCGTACTTGGTCGGCACCATCAGGGTCGCCAGGTTGTCGACATTCGAGCGGGCATCGGCCTTCAGAAGGACGCGGATCGGGATCTGGCGGTCACCGTCATTGTACTTGGCCAGGATCTGGTCGATGTCGCCCATGGTGGCGACCCGCGCCGCCGAGCTGATCGAATAGGTCGAAACGCCCATCAGCGCCGCCTGATCCGCCTTGGGCGTGATCTCGATTTCCGGACGCGTCAGGTTGTCGGCCGAACTGACGTTCGACAGTTCCCTGAGCCCGGCCATCTCACGTTGGAGCTCGACCGCCGTTTGCATCAGGATGTCGCCATTGTCCGACACCAGGATATAGGCGACGCCGGTGCCGCCCCCGCCCTGCTGGCCGAAGCTGGCCCGCACGCCGGGATAGGTCTTGAGCGTCTTGGAGAACTCCTGCTCGAACTGCGCTTGCGTGAGCTTGCGCGGCGCCGGCGCGAACGGATGGAATTCCGTCTTGCCGTTCGGGCCCTTGACGATCCAGTCCGCATTCTTCGGCACCAGATTTACGACGATGGTCGAGGTTTCCATGTTCGACACGGAATAGACGCTCTTGACTTCAGCGTGCGTCTTCAGGTCGCCCTGAATCCTTTTCACCACGGCATCGCTTTCATCAAGCGTCGTTCCGGGCGGAAGCGTCACGTTCATCACCGACATCGACACGTCGCTGGCCGGGATGTTGTCCGACGGAATCGTCACGACCAGCACGACCGAACCGATGAGGAAGGCGATGCCGAAGATGACGACCAGCAGCTTGTGCCGCAGGCAGAAGCGCAGGAGGCTTTGATACCCGTCCATCCAGAACGGTTTGTCCTCGTGCTTGCCCTTGTCGCGCAAAAGATAGGCGCCCATGAGCGGCGTCAATGTCCGCGCCACGACCAGCGAGAAGAAGACACTGACGCACGAGGCGATGGCGAAGCTCTTGAAGAACTGGCCGACGATGCCCGGCATGAAGCCGGTCGGCGCGAAGACGGCGATCAGCGTGGCGGTCGTCGCCACGACGGCCAGGCCGATTTCATCGGCCGCCTCGATGGCGGCCTCGTACGGTTTCTTGCCCTCGCGCATGTGGCGGACGATATTCTCGATTTCCACGATCGCGTCGTCGACGAGGATACCGATAGTCAGAGACAGGGCCAGCAGGGTCACGACGTTGAACGATTGGTTCAAGACGTTCATGACGAAGAAGGTCGGCAGCAGCGACATCGGCATGGCCATGGCCGAAACGAAGGTCGCGCGGCCGTCGCGCAGGAACATCCAGACGACGAAGACGGCCAGGATAGCGCCGATGACCAGGGCTTCCATCGACGAGTCGAAGGAGCGCTTGACGTCGTCGACCGACGAAGCCACCTGCTCGATCCGGATATGCGGATTGTCGGCCTTGAGCTTTTCGATGATGTCGCGAACGCCGGTGGCAACTCTCAGTTCCGACGTACCGCGGGTCCGCTGGACGTTGAAGCCGACGACTTCGGCGCCGTTAAAGCGCGCCCGTGTGCGCGGTTCGGACCACGTGTCGACAACCGTACCGAGATCGCCCAGCCGGACGCTCGAGCCGTTCGACAGGGTGATGCGCGTATCGGCCAGTTGCGCGATGCTGGTCGCGCCGCCGACGGTGCGGATGTTCTGTTCGCTGGTCCCCGAATTGAAGCGGCCGCCCGGCATGTTGACGTTGAACGAACGCAACTGGCCGGAGATATCGGCTGCGGTCACGCCCTGCGCCGCCAGTTTGGCGGGATCGAGCTCGATGCGGATTTCCCGGTTGACGCCGCCGTCGCGGTTGAGCTGCGACACACCCTTGACCGACAGCACGCGCTTGGCGACGTCGTTATCGACGTACCAGCTGAGCTGTTCGGGTGTCATGTTGTCGGCGCGTATGATGTAGGTCAGCAGCGCCTGGCCCTGCGCGTTGTCGACACGCGACACGATCGGGTCGGTAATATCGGACGGCAGATTGCCGCGAACGCCGGACACGGCATTGCGGACATCGTTGGTCGCCTTTTCCAGGTCGGTGTCGAGCTGGAAGGTCACCACCGTGGTCGACGCGCCTTCATTGACGTAGGACTGGGTATGGCGCACGCCGCCGAGACCCGCCACCGAATCTTCGACGATCCGCGTGACCTGGTTCTGCAATTCCTGAGGCGCGGCACCCGAACGCACGACGGTGACGACGACGATCGGGAAGTCGATGTCCGGCCAGTTGTTGATGCGCAGGGACTGGAAGCCCATGACGCCGCAGATCGTCATCACCAGGAAGAAGACCAGCGTCGGAATCGGATTGCGGATCGACCACGACGAAATCTGGAACCCGCCGCCGGAGCCGCGCGAAGCCTTTTCGTAGGTCGAGGCGTGAGTGTCTTCTGACGACATTACTTCTCTCCGCCGGCCTGGGCCGTGCCGCTCAGCTTCACGGTATCGCCGTCGTTAAGGAAGCCGGCGCCCGTGGTGACCACGCGGTCACCGGGGGCCACGCCGTCCTTGATAACGATGTCGTTGCCGACGTGCTCGCCCAGGACCACCTTATGGAAATGAACCTTGCCGTCGGCGGCGGCGACGAAGACGCCAGGCGTATTCGCACTATAGACCACGGCACCGGGAGGCGCCGTCATGACGGTCTGGTTGCCGGCCTCGATACGGCCCTGGCCGAACATGCCCGGACGCAGGCCCGAAGACCAAGGCACCGAGATACGGGCAAAGCCGAGACGCGTCGAAGGATCGACCTGCGGCGTGACGACACGCACCGTTCCGGTGACCGTACCCGTCGACTCGCTGGTCACGGTCGCCGGCATGCCGGCGGTAATGTGGTGCAGATCGTTTTCGACCACCTGCATGTTCAGCTCGACGCGGCCGTCGCGCACGATGCGGAACAGTTCCGCCCCCTGCTGGACGATCTGGCCCAGCACGGCCTTGCGCTCGGTGACGATGCCGCCCACCGGCGCGCGCACGGTCGCCAGCGACAGCTGGGTCTGCGCGGTGGCAAGCGCCGCCGCGGTCGTCGCCTGGGTGGCTTCGGCCTGGTCGAGCGCGGCGGCAGAAAGGTAACCCTTGTCGTACAATTCCTTGGCGCGGTTATAGGCCCGTTGCGCCTGGGTCGCCGAGGCCTGGGCCTGCTTGAGCTGCGCCTGCAGAAGGACGTCGTCCATCTTCAGCAGGGGTTGGCCCTGGGCAACGCTCTGGCCTTCGTCGACCAGCAGCGCGACGGCGGTCAGGCCGCCGGTTTCGGCGCCGACCGGCACGTCCTGCCATGCACTGACCGTCCCGGATCCCACGATGGACTCGGGCGCTGTCGTCTCCGTGACGACGGCGAAATTGACTGTGGAGGCGTGCGCCGGCGGCGGCGGAGCGTCCTTCTTGCTTGCGGTCTTGCCGGAACAGCCGCCAAGCGCGAGGAGGCCGCAGCCCAGACCAGCCGCCAGCAGGCGCCATTTCGCGCGCGCATTCATCCTCAAAACCATGCCCATATATCCCCGATTATCTCACATCCGGTGTACGGGCTGGCCGACGCCTTCGTCAACGAAACCCGCATTACAAATTGTCCACCTTCCGGCGGGAAGGTTGGATTTGATACATTTTAGGCCGCCACTGTGCCCCAAAGGCCTTAATTTGCCACTAAACGGCGCAAGACGGTAAGCCTACACGCGAAAAATGCGAATCCGCGACGCCTGAACGGCGTCGCGGACTCCCAGTACAGCACACTATGACAACGCTTACAAAAACTTGTCAGTAGTTATTTATTTGGCGTCCTTCAGGGCAGCCGCAATTTCCGCGGCGCGCGCGTCCTTCAGAACACCGCAGTTGCGCATGTTTTCCAGCGTACGGTCGAACGACAGCTCACCGCGCCCGGCTGCCTTTACCTTGGCGCGCATGATCGTGTCGACCTCGCCCGCCTTGGCGACCGAGCAATAATCGCCCGGCAGCGAGGCCAGGCGGCCCGCCGAGAAGATGCCGAGGCCCGTCGAGAAGCTGTCATAATTGGCCTTCAGCCAGTCGTAGGCCATGTCGCGCGTGGCGTGGCTGACGAACAGGCCGGCCAGCAGGCTCATCTTGTCCGGGTTGCGCAGGCGCTTGTCGCCGAATTGGGCGATGACCCAGGTGGCGACCTCGGGCGTGGCGCCGGCGGTCACGGCACGCAAGGCGCGCGGGCGGAAGGTCTCGTCGTGCGAAGCCAGCATGCGCTCGTACATGTCCTGAGCGGCCTTCAGGCCGCCGTCCTCGACGCGCGCACTGAGCGCCGCACCGACGAAGGCCTGGTCAAGCGCCGACGCGTCGCCGCCGAGATAGGCTTCGGCCGCCGCCTTGAGCTTGGTCCGCACGGCCTCGTCACGCGCTTCGCTGGAAACGAGCGCGACCAGGGACTGGCGCAGCTTCTGACGGTCGGGACTGTCGGCGCTTTGCGCCCCCGCCTTGGGATCGAAACCGATGGCGTCGAGGCGTGGCTTGTAGATGCCTTCCATGACGCGACGATAATCGCCCAGGCTTTCTTCACCGATCACGCCCTTGCGGCGCAGACCCGCCAGACGCTCGCCGCCGTCGACGGCGACGTTGGAATCGGCGTTGCCGGCCATCGACCTGGCCGAAGCGACCAGCTGGCTGGCGTGGCCCTTGCCCGCGTAGAACTGCGCCCACAGGCTGTCGCTGGCCGCCAGCCCCTCGCCCGCGCCAAGCGTCTGGCCGGCCGCGATGACGGCGTCCCAGTCGGCGTCGTCGAGCGTGAAGCGGTAATAGCCCGTGCCGCCGGCGTTCGGCAGGATGACGCCCTTGCCCGGCGCCGGCACGACCTGGGTCGTCTTGTCCATCAGCGTGCAGGTGCGGGTGTCACCGTGACGGATACAAAGCGGGATGGTCCAGGTCTGCGCGGCCTGGGTGGTGCCGAGGCGCGAATAGCGCGCCTGCGTGGCGACCAGTGCATTGCCTTGATGGCGGATGTCGACGACCGGAAGGCCCTGCTGGTTGACGAAGCTCTTCATGGCCGTCAGAACGCGCGGATCCTTGGCGGCGTCGGCCAGGGCGCCGAAGAACTGGTCGGAATTGGCGTTGCCGTAAGGGTGACGCGACATGTGCAGGCGCACGCCGTCGCGGAATTTTGCGTCGCCCAGATAGGCGGCGATCATGGCGACGACCTGGCCGCCCTTGCCGTAGGTGATGCTATCGAAGGCAGCGTCGACCTGGCTGTTGCTGGTGATCGGCTGGTGGATCGGACGGCCGACCTTGAGCGCGTCGGTGCCCATGGCGGCGAAGGCTTCATCGACCGCGCCTACGCCGATATTGAGATCGGGACGCCATTCGTTGCCGATACGGTAGCCCATCCAGTTGGCGAAGCTTTCGTTGAGCCAGATGTCGTCCCACCAGGCCGGGGTCACATAGTCGCCGAACCACTGGTGCGACAGCTCGTGCGCCACGACCATGCCGAATTCCTGCTTCTGGACGGTCGACGCGCCCTTATCCAGCATGATGATGTCGTCGCCGTAGATGTCGGCGCCGGCGTTTTCCATGGCGCCCGGCATGACCGGCGACGCGATCTGGTCGAGCTTCGGATACGGGAAGGACATGTTGAAATAGGCTTCAAGGTGCGACACGATCGCCGGCGTTTCCTTGAGCGCGAACTCGAGCTTATCCTTGTTGGGCTGGGTGGCGATGACGCGGATCGGCAGCGGGTATTTGCGCTGCGGCGTCGGCGGGGCGACGCCCTCGGCGACCGCGAAGGGACCGACGACCATGGCGACCAGATAGGTCGGCAGGGGCTTGGTCGGCGCGAAGACGTGGGTCACCAGGCCGTCGGCGGCGTCCTTGTGCGAGGTTTCCGGCGCATTCGACGCGGTGACGAAGCCCGGCTTGGTCGTCAGCGTCACGTTGAACGGCGTCTTGAAACCCGGCTCGTCGAACGACGGGAAGGCGGCGCGCGCGTCGATCGATTCGAACTGCGTCCAGGCGTACCACTGGTCGTCGACCTTGATGTGGTAGAGGCCGGCCGGGTTATCGCCGAACGGCGCGTCGTAGTCGAATTTCAGCGTCGCCTTGCCTGCCTTGAGCGGCTCGGCAAAGGTGACCTGCGCCACGCCCAGCGGATCGACCTGCTTCCAGGTGACGGCGATCTCCTTGCCGTCCTGCACGGCCACCGCCTTGGTGACGTTGAGGTCGCGGCCATGCATGAACAAGGCGGTCTGACCGGCCTTCAGTGTGATATCGACTTCGCTATGGCCCGAAAAACGGTCTTTTTCGGGGACGACCGTCAGGTCGAGACGGTAGGCGACGGGACGGGCCGCGTCGGGCAACTTGCCGTCGGGATAGGCCGGGGTCTGGGCCATGGCCAGGCTTGAAAAGGCCAGGCCGGGCATGGTCAGGGCCGAGGCGGCCAGCAGGAGAGCGCGCATGAAAACGTATCCTTGGAAACAACCGATGCACAGCGCTAACACAGGCATCTTATGAACGGAAATTAATAAACGGACAGGTTTCGTTTTCAACCAGTCATCCGTTGTTCAACAGGATTCGACGCGGTTTTTATATTTTCCGGGGCATGTCCGCCTGCGTACCGGCCTTGCCCGCGCCCGTTTACCGTCTTAATCTGCAACGCGAAAAAAGCGGACGAGGAGACAGATATGCGCTGGGACATGGGACGGGAAAGCGGCGTCGAGGACCGGCGCGGATTGGGGCCGGCCCACCTGATCGGCGGGGGCGGCGTGGGCGCCGTCGTGCTGGCGCTCATCGGCTATTTTGTCTTCGGCATCGATCCGCGCACGACCATGCACCTGGCGCAGAACATGGGGGCCGACCAGGGCGGGCAGCAACAGCAGGTCGCCGCCGGAGGCTGTCCGCAGGGCGACCAGACCTGCCGCTTCGTCGACGTCATCCATACCTCGGCGGACGACACCTGGTCGGCGATCTTCCAGAGTCAGGGCCAAACCTACCGCCCCTCGCACATCGTCCTCTATACGGGCGGCACGGGCACGGCCTGCGGCACCGGTCAGGCGGCCATGGGGCCCTTCTATTGCCCCGGTGACGAAACCGTCTATCTCGATCTCGACTTCTTCAACACGATGGACCAGGAGCTGGGCGCCAAGGGCGACTTTGCCCGCGCCTACGTTATCGCGCACGAGGTCGGCCACCACGTGCAGAAGCTGCTGGGCACCAGCGACCGCGTCGCGGCGATCGAGGAACGCGACGGCGCGCAGGGCGCCAGCGGCGCGTCGGTGCGCTTGGAACTCCAGGCCGACTGCTATGCCGGCGTCTGGGCAAAGCAATCGAACACCAAGATGAACTGGCTCGAAGCCGGCGACCTCGACGAGGCCCTCACCGCCGCCTCATCGGTCGGCGACGATACGCTGCAAAAGCGCAGCCAGGGCACTGTCGTACCCGACAGCTTCACGCACGGCACGTCGGCGCAACGCATGAAATGGTTCCGCGCCGGCTACGACAGCGGCGATCCCGGCAACTGCGATACGTTTAGCGGACGGATTTAGGCTTCAGGAAGCGCGGAACTCAGCGGCGCCGACGTGTCCTTGAGACCTTCGGCCGCGCTGCGCGCCATGTGCGCGGCGCCTTTCGGCGACATCAGGGCCGCCGTCTTCATGCTGGCGTGCGTTACGCCGGCCAGCCGCGCCACGGCCATCTGGCGGTAGTTGTCGAAGCCCTGGACCATGCAGGCGCCGGCCGACGCCTTGGCGGCCGCGCTCAGCGCCGACAGGTAGTCCTTGAGCTGTTCCTCGTCGCGCTTCTGGCCATCGTATTCGATGCAGACACCCGACAGGCCGCACTTGTTGAGCGCCGAGATGACCTTGCGGTCGGCGCTGACCGAACCGACGACCGTCATGCAGAACGGCTTGATCATCGATACGATTTCGAGCACGCGGTGCGGCGGCACGCCATCGAGGCCACGGACTTCGAACAGCACCTTCATACCCATTTCGACCGCGGCCTTCTGGACCTCGGTCGTGATGCGATGGCGCGCGCGGGCCGAGGCGAAGGTCGAAAAAGCCGCCGGCACGACCATCAGCATCTTGCGCTGTTCCGGCGTCTTGATGCGCATCAGCTTCAAGCCCTGATCGATATTTACCAGGTCGATCTGTTCGCGCAGGTTCCAGTCGAGATTGGCCAGGGCCTTGCGGTCGAGCAGCGTATTGTCGAGATGCTCCATGACCATGGCTTCGAGACGGTGACCGATCATCACCATCTTCTTCATCTCGAAAAGCGGTTCGGCGGCGCTGGCGACCTTGAGGTTGCGGCCGGCGTAGGTAACGGTCGCGGCGACGATCATCGGGCGGATCGGCGTGCCGCCGGGGCCGCCGCTGGCGGGTCCCTTCCCTGCAGCGTCCTCGCCCGCGCCCGCGGCACGCGCCTTGACGGGACCCTGGTCGTCGTCGTTGGGACCGAACCAGGTGTTCAGGTCGATCTTCATGAGGCTGAAGCTGTCGACGCCTTCGATCGTCACTTCATAAAGGGGAATTTCGACCGACGACATGTCGCCGACGAAGAAGCCGCACAGATCGCGCCAGATATCGGCGACGGCCAGCGCACCCTTGCGCGATCCGACCGCCGGCATCAGCGCCATCCAGGCGTCGTCATTGATCTTGATGCACCAGTTCGGTTCTTCGAAGCCGCGTTCGAAGGTCGTCTTCAGGTGTTCGAAAACGTAGTCGGCCTTGGCTTCCCACTTGGCGCCGAGGCGGACGATCAGGGTGTCGAGCTTGAGCAGGAAGGCGCGGCCGGTGATATCGACCTTGGTTTCGCGCAGGCGGTCGACGATGACCACCGCGTCGTCGCGGTTAAGCGCCAGCGTCTCACGGCCGTCCGGGCTCGCGCCATAGGCAGGCATCTCATCCGGCGATGCGGACGCAGTTGCCGTATTATCCCAAGCGCCGCGGGCGGCCGGTTCGGAATCGGACATGCGCTGACCTGTCGACCTCTACTCTCTACGAAGGGGTAGCCTATGCACTTTCGATTGAGACAAGATTAACGCATGTGTCAAAAACGTCAGAATGCGGTCACAAGCGCGCGTCAATTATCGTTAAGCAAGTGTTCACCACGTCGCGTCAGAGTTGTTCCGGGGGAAACCGATTCGGTTTTGCTTGCGGAAAGTATGGCCATGCTGGCGCTGAAAATCATGCACCCTGATAGTGGGGGAAAAGACTCGCCCACCCGCAGCGTACATCCGTTTACCACCGCAGCTCCGCTTCCCACTTCGGATTTCCACGGCTCTCAAAAACTGTATGTCGTTCGCACGGAAGCGGCTCCGCTGTCTCCGGACCTTTTGCCGGAAACCGTTCCGTCGGCCCCGATCCGCAGCGAACAGGATCTGGTGGTGCAACTGGCGCGCATGCCGATCGACATCTCGGCGCCGCTTCTCAAAGCCCGCCTGTCGATGCTCGACACCCAGGCGCTTCTGGCCCTGATCGCCGCCACCGGCGAAGCCCACCATAAGCTGATCGCCGGGCGTCCCGGCCTTGACTGGCGCGTGGTCCGCGCGCTTATCCGGTCGAATTCCGACGATGTCCTCTTGACGCTCGCCGAAAACGACAAGCTCGAATTCGACGCGGACGATCAGGCAGCGCTGGCGCGCCTGTCCGAAAGCCGCATCATGCTGCGCGCGGCCATCCTGACCAATCCGCGCCTGAAGGACGCACGCAGCCAGGTCAAGCTCAATCTCGATGACGGGCTTTCCCACCGCAACCTCAAGCTGGTCAAGTTGCTGCGGGCCGGCCGGGCCGCCAAGTTCATCGTCGAAAGCGCCAACGTCATGGGCTGCGAAGCGACGGCGCTGCAAAGATTTTTGACGGGGGCGTCAGCCGCCCCCCTGGCCATGACCTGCCGGGCGCTCGATATCGACCGCGCCGTTTTCCTGAACCTGCTTCCCCATTGGCAGGCGGCCAACGCCGGCGAGCCGCATTGCAACGCCGCGCATCGTCCCCTGGTCCTGTCCGTCTTTTCGCTGTCGGCCGACGCCGCGCGGCGCAAGGTTCTGGCGGCACTGTCGGCCTGATCCGCGCCTTGGCTTCGACCTCGATCTTGGCCCAAACATAACCAGGGCTGTGTTTCTTTTGCTTTTTTAAACCCGTCTGCGATAAAGAGCCGCAAACGACCGGAGATGGCATGTCGCTGCGCCTCGACTTCACCGCATCTGAACGCCCGGAAGCGCAGGCCGCCTGTGCACGGCTGAAGGCCATCTACGGCTCGGCCGCCAAGCCCGACGTCGTGGTGGCGCTGGGCGGCGACGGCTTTTTGTTACAGACCGTCCACCGCTACCTGCGCGACCAGATCCCCATCTTCGGCATGAACCGCGGCAGCGTCGGCTTTCTGCTGAACGAGTACGCCGAAGACAGTCTGGTGGAGCGGATTCTCAAAAGCGAGAGCACGCTGATCAGTCCCCTTTCGATGCGCGCCGTCCGCCGCGACGGCAGCGTGCACGAAGCGCTGGCCTTCAACGAAGTCTCGCTGTTGCGCCAGACACACCAGGGCGCCAAGCTGCGCATCTATATAGACGACACGGTGCGCATGGACGAACTGATCTGCGACGGCGCCCTGGTCGCCACGCCCGCCGGATCGACCGCCTATAACCTGTCGGCGCACGGCCCGATCATTCCCCTGACCGCCAAGGCCCTTGCCCTGACCCCGATCAGCGCCTTCCGTCCCCGGCGCTGGCGCGGCGCCGTCCTGCCGCACAGCGCCCGCGTCCGCATCGAGGCGCTGGAGATCGACAAGCGCCCGATCAGCGCCACCGCCGACACCACCGAGATTCGTGACGTCACCGCCGTCGACATTCGCGAGGCCGAGGACCTGAAGGCCACCCTCCTGTTCGACGCCGGCAACGGCTATGACGAGCGTGTCCTCACGGAACAATTCGCGTCCTAGTACCCTGTCAAACGCGCGGTTTGAATATGGCAGCCCTTACCTTCGTCCTGGCGCGGGAGGGCGCCGTTAACTACGCTTCCTTCAAAAACCCTCGCCACATTAGCTCTTCTTAAACCCGCATCGGATAGGGTTAAGCCTAAGCCGCACCGTAAAGCGTCCAGGAGTGCCTATGCCGATCGAAAAAGCCCAGATTATCCAAGTCCCCAACACCTTGCGCGCCAAGGTCGGCGGCCGCCTTGGAGCGATCGACGCCGAAGCCATAGCCAAAGCCGAAGCCGCCCTGGCCGATCTGTCGTCGCAGTTCGGCGACTGGCTGCTGGAAGAAGTCAAGAAGCTCGAGGACGTCCAGGCCCAGATCAAGGTCGAGGGCTACACGGCCGAAAACAGCGAACAGCTCTTCTACCGCGCCCACGACCTGAAGGGTCTCGGCACGACCTATGGCTATCCGCTGATCACGCGCCTTGCCGGCTCGCTGTGCAAGATGCTCGACGAAGACGACAAGCGCATGCAGGCGCCGCGCAAGCTGGTCGATGCCCACCTCGACGCCATCCGCGCCGCGGTCCGCGACCAGATCAAGACCGACGACAACCCGACCGGCAAGATCCTGTGCGAAGCGCTCGAAGCGCGCGTCAAGGAACACCTGGACGCCATCGGCAAGTCCGGTTCCTAAGCCCCGCCAGACGACAAAAAAGCCGCCGGTCTTTCGATCGGCGGCTTTTTTTATTACGCAGCTTCGGCCAGCGGCGCCGTGACCGGCCCCTCACCCCATCTGCGGCCCCGCGAGTCGCGGTCGAGGCGTTCATACAGATAGATCAGGTCTTCGCGCGGCGCGAACGGCACCTGGGTCAGGAAACGCTCGATCAGCCGCTCCTGGAACGACACCGGATCGAGATGGCCGGATTCGGCCATCAGACCGCGCCAGGTGTCGATAGCCATGCGGAAGGTCTGGAACAAACGCCCGGGCAGGCTGGCGCGATCGTAGACGGCGCGCAGCCCCAGGGGGCCAGCGTCGTGCACCATCAGCCAGGTACGTTCGTGCGGCACGCCCGACAGCTCGGCCAGGGAATGCTCGAAGAAGGCGATATGACCGCGCGCCACGGCGCGCAAGATCAGGGACGGCGTCAACCGGTTATTGGCGATGAGATGCCGCACCAACCCTTGGGGATCGTGGCTGGCGCCCGAGGCATCGGCCATGTCGAGCGTGGCGCGTTCCTGCGCCGCCGCGACGATCTCGACGGCGGTCTCCGGCTTGATGGCGTGACGTGTGATCAATTGCTGGCGCAGGCTGCTGCTGACCAGATGGACAAGGCGTTCGCTGATCGTCACCGGCAGGGCGTGCCGGTTGACCAGCACGCTGTGCAGGACTTCCGAGCGCTCGAAACGATCGACGACCTTGCCGAGACCGTTTTCGGAAAAGCGCGCATTGTCGTTGGCGCAGGCCACGACCACCGCCTCTTCGACTGCGCTTTCGGCCAGGACGTTGGTCACGGCTTCGGACAGCTCGGCACGCTTGGCGACCGCGACCTGGCGCACAGGCCCGCCCGAACGGATGATCTCGGCCAGATCCTTGTCGTTGAACAGCGGCGAATGGGTCAGCACCGGCACGGCGACCGTCGTCACGTCCTGCGCCAGTTGCATGGCGACGTCGTGCGGCAGCAATTCGGAGGTCCGCAGCGTCACGGCCAGGGCCCGGCGCACCAGCTCGGCGGCGTCCTGGGCCAGCATGCGAATAATTTCCTGGGCGGCCGTACGCTCCGCGTCACCCAGCTCCGAGCGTTCCATCACCCTGCAGATCTTGTGCGTCGCGACCGCGCGGTCGTCGGCATTGCTGCTCCTGACCAGACGCTTGATATCGTCGTCGGACAGGGGCGAACGGGCATTGGCGGACGTGTCGATGAAGGAGGCTTCGGTCATGGCGAACCCTGAAAGACTTTTGCGAATCGCAGCAACCCTCAGTTTCGCGCGTTTGTGCTAACGAACCGTTTACCATGAAGCCAAAGCATTTCCCGACGCAAATGCGTCTCGCGTAAGAGCTGACCGTAACCGGACGGCAAGGTCTGCGTGTTAGGGTCGTGACATGACATCTGCCCCCGCCCCCCCTTCCGCTCAGGACGCCGCCCTTCTCGACCACGGCCTGAAGGCGCAGGGGCGCATGTTCCCCTATGTGCTCGGCTTCTTCGGTATCGGGCTGCCGCTTTTCCTGTGGGCGGCCAAGGCCGGCGTTTCCTCCTGGCTGATGGCGCTGTATCTTCTGCTCATCTCCGTCGCATGGCCGGTCTTCATGGCCCTGCGCGGTCAGGCCGAAAAGCGCGCGGCCGAGGCCTCGCCCGGCGCCTTGAGCGGGCGCGTCTGGCGGCAGGGCCTGGGCGGCGGCGTCTGGACGCTGGTCCTTCTGATCGTCAGCCTGACGGCAACCTCGGGCGGCACCGCCGCCGACATGCTGATCACGGTCTGCGCCGGCGCGGCCGTGGGCATCGTCTTCTTCTCGGCGCCCGTCCTGTCCCATTTTCTGGTCCTCGGGCCTCTGGCCGTCGCCGGCCCGATGTACGCCTTCCAGGCCCAGCACGAAGGCGACGGCATCACGCGACTGATGACCGGCGGCCTGTTCCTGGCGCTGGCCATGGGGTTCGTCCTCAACCGCCATATGCGCGACCACTACCGCGCTCAATACGACGCGATGGAAGCGGCCCGCGCGCGCGAAGCCGCCAATGCCGGCAAGGTCGCCCTGATGGAAACCCTGTCGCGCGAGGTCAAGACCGGCCTGAACGGCGTGGCGCAGGGCCTGTCGCTCAGCCTTACCCACCTGGCGCGCGCACCCGCCCCGCGCCAGCAGGTCGAAGCCGCGCTGGAAGAGGTCGAACGCCTCCGCTCCATCCTGATCACGACGCTCGACAACGACGAGGCCGAAACCGGCCAGATCGAAGTCGACCACCAGGCGCTGGACCTGGCCCTGATCTGCGAACGCGTTGTCGCCGACTTCGCCGACCTGGCGCGCGGACGCGACCTGCCCCTGGCCCTGAGCCTGGCCGACTTGCCGGCCGGCGCCGCCATGGGCGACGTCCGCCGCGTCGAACAGATCCTGGGTCACCTGCTGAACAACGCCATTCACTACACGCCATCGGGGCGTGTCGAACTGAAGCTGCTGCAGCTCGGCGACACCTATGTCCGCGTCGAAGTTGTCGATTCCGGCCCGGGCCTGAGCCCGGCCGAACTGGAACGCGCCTTCCATCCCCATACCCGCATCGCCCGCACCTCGTCCGGCGCGCCGGGCGCCGGTCTCGGCCTCAGTTTGTCGAAATCGCTGGCTGAACTGATGGGGGGCGGCATGGGGGCGGAATCGACGCTCGACGTCGGCTCGAAATTCTGGCTCGACCTGCCCTTCGACGCGCACGCCATTCCGCCGGCGCGCCCGCAGGCCGAGGTCCCCGAGCCCGAGGACAATGCTTCGCTGCGCGTCCTGTTGCTGGCCAACAATTCGCTGCGCGCCGCCGAGCTGCGCGACCAGCTCGAGGGGATGGGCCACCGCTGCCTGACCTCGACGACGCGCGAACGCGCCCTGGCCCTGGCCCGGAAGGGCGGGCTCGATGCCTGCGTCATCAGCACGGGCACGTTCGAAAACCTCGACGACGACGGCAACCGCCGGACGCTCGGCGCCTTCCTCGACGCCTTGCGCGCCACGCAGGAACAGGCACGCATGAACATCGTGGCGCTGTTGCCCGAAGGCGACCAGGCCGAGGCCCTGCAGGACCTGGGCGTTCGTCCCGTCCTCCTGCCGCAAGGGCGCGACGGCCTGGCCCGCGCCCTGATCCTGGAAAATTAACCGAACGCCGCCACGGCCTCGATCTCGACCAGGAATTTCGGATTGCCCAGCGCGGCCACGAAGACGGCGGAGATCGCCGTCGGATGCGGCCCCCACACCCGGGCGGACGTGGCATAGCCTTCGTTGGCGTCGACGCCCTGGACCATGAAGATGGTCATCTTGACCACATCACTCTTCTTGCCGCCCGCCGTTTTCAGCACCGCCGCCACGTTTTGGAGGGCCAGTTCGGTCTGCGCCGCCAGCCCTTCCGGAATCTCGCCGGCCGCATTGACGCCGTTCTGGCCGCCGATGAACAGCAGCTTGCGGGCATCCGTCACCAGCATGCCCTGCGAAAAGGCCGGACTGTTGCGCAAGGTCTCGGGATTGATCGCGTCGATTTCCATGATGTCACCTCAATGCCCCGCCGGCTTTTTAGCGAGCCGGATGTCAGAAAGCGTCATCAGGCGGCCTGAGCGTCGTTATCATCGCGCCCCTTCGGCTGGCGCGCGCCCAGCGCCACCACTGCCATCAGCGCGGCGCCCAGCGCCGTCTCCTGGCCTTTGATCCCGAAATAGCGCGGTTCCCACAGCGGCTTGAACTTTTCCTTGTAGGCGCGCAGACCCTGGAAGTTATAGACCTCGCCGCCCAGCTGGTAGATGACCGCCGCGATCTTGTTCCACGCGCCCGACAGGGGCTTGGCCTCGATCCCCGCCAGCGGCGCGAGACCCAGGCTGAAATGCACGTAGCCGTGGCTGCGCGCCCAGTCGATCAGCCGCAGGAAAAGGTACTCCATGATGCTGGGCGGCGACGCGGGATCGTAGCGCATCAGGTCGAGCGTCAGCACCGCCTTGTCGCGCGTCGGCCACAGATTGGCGAAGGCCATGATCCTGCCGTTCAGCCGCACCACCGCCACCGGCGTCAGGCGCATATATTCCGGCTTGAAACAGCCCAGCGAATAGCGCTTTTCGCGGGCATTCTTGCTTTTCAGCCAGCCGTCGGACACGGCCTTCAGTTCCGGCATCAGGGCGTCGACATCCTCGGGCGCGACGACGGCGAATTCGGCTTCGAGGCCCTCGAAGCGCTTCAGCGTCTGGCGGAACCCGTAGCCCTTCTTGCCGGCAAGGTCGAAGGCCTGGACGTCGACCAGCGCTTCCTCGCCGATCTTGAAGGGCCTGAGGCCCAGATCGATCATCAACGGCAGAAGCTTCGGCCCCACCTGATAGAGGCTGAGCCGCGCATTGCGCAGCGACGCCATCTCCTTGAGCGTCCAGAACAGGGGTTCCGCGGCCGACGGCTCGCCGACCGGCTCGCCCATCACCACCCACTGCTTGCCCGATATGCCGTACATCAGAAAGGCCGTGCGCGCCTCGTTCCACAGGATGTGCTTGTCGCGCAGGAGCGCCAGCCAGGCCTGAGGGTTGGAGGCGGTCGACACCACTTCCTTCACCTGGTCCATATCCTCGTCGTCGGGCATGGGCGGAAGGCGGTTGGCGATGCCGAACAGGCGATAGAGCCCGACCAGGCCGACCGTCGCACCCATCACGACGAGGCCGCGCAGGAAACGCGGCACGGCGGCGTGATAGCCGAAATCGATCCACATCGAATGGGCGTAAGGAATATGGCTGTAGACGTAGAATCCGAGCCAGACGATCACGCCCAGCGTCGTCAGCGGCAGTATGGCCCACAGGGGATTGATCGCCAGGCTCATCAGCTGCGAGCGGCGGTTGAACGCCCCCCTGCACGGGATCAGCAGCAGGGCGCACAGCCCCAGCATGATGGCCGGCAGGACCGCCAGTTCGCGCGTCAGCGAGAAGACGGCGCCGAGGCAAAACAGGGAAATGGCCATGTACCAGGCCGAGTCGATGCGCTCCCACAGGCCGCGCGCCAGGAACAACATCAGCACGCCGATGACGATACCGGCCAGGTGCGAGATTTCGACGACTTCCAGCGGCAGCCAGCGCCGGACCACCGGCATGACGGCCGGGTCGATCGGGGTCAGGACGGCGATCAGCAGCAGCGCGCCGGCCGTGAACATGGCGACGGCGAACAGGCGCGGCAGCGCCTTCGTCGCCGAATCGAAAAGAATACGCTGGACGCTGGATTGAGAGGTCATGGGCCCGGGCTCAGGCCGGGGCAGGTTGGGCCACGGCTATGCAGCACACGATTATACCTGCATCAGGCCTAAAGAACAGGGCTTAGCCCGCCCTTTGACACCACGAATCGCGGATATCGAGCTGGCTGCACAGCGTCTTCGCCTGGGCGTCGCTTTTCACCGGACCGACCTTGAGACGGAAAAGCGTCTTGCCCGCCGGGGTCACGACCTTTTCGAACTCGGGCCGAAGGCCATCGAGCGCCGAATGCTGACCGCGCAGACCGGCCCACGCACCTTTTGCCGCGCTTAAAGACCCGAACGAACCGACCTGGATATGGCGCGCCTCGACGGCGGCCAAGGCCTTACGAGGCTCGGTCTTCGGCACGATCGCCTCGGCGTGCTGCACCTCGGCCTTTTCCGGTACGGCGGCGGTGATGACCCGGGGTGCGGCGGCAACCACGGCGGCGACGGCCGAGCGCGCGGCTTCGGCAATCGGAATGTCGGGCAGGTCGCGACTGGCGGTCGCCTGCGCGGCGCCATCGTCGAAGGCGACGCCGCGGACACGCTCGTCCAGCGGCTGGTCGCTGTCGGGACGCGGCACCTTGAGCGGATCGACGACTTCGATCTTCATCTTCGGCGGCTGCGGCGCGCTTGAAAACAGTCCGGGATCGGACGCCTTGCCGGCCTCGGCATGGCTGCGGTCGAGCAGTCCGCCCGAATTGACGGTCAGGTCTTTCGCCGTCTGCAGGGCCAGGTCGATATCCTTCTTGTCGAACTGGCGATCGGCGGCGGTGGCCCGCGCGGCAGGATCGCGGGCATCGACCTTGATATTCTGGATTTCCGTGAGCACGCGGTCCATGGGGTGGTCGTTGCAGCCCGTAAGGGCGACACTGACGACCAGTACGCTGCACACAATTATGACTTTACGAATGGACATGGCTTCGGTCATAGAGACGATGGTGCCATAACGCTTTTAAGTCGGCGTTAGGAACCTTGGTTAAGGCGCGTTTGCCATGACGGGCGCCCCGCCCGCGCCAGGCAAATTTGCGCGATGACTTTTCGGACTTCTCATATGCCGGACGCCCAATCCCCTGCACATCTCCTGACCGTCCGCTCGCTGCCCGAGCTGCGCCGCGAAATGGCAAAGCTTCGGAAAGACAAGGGAAAGGTCGGATTCGTGCCCACGATGGGGGCGTTGCACGACGGACATCTCACTCTCGTGAGGCATGCCCGTTCCGTATCCGATGTGGTGGCGGTATCGATCTTCGTCAACCCCCTGCAGTTCGCGCCGACCGAAGACCTCGACCGCTACCCGCGCCAGGAGGCCGCCGACATCGCCCTGCTGCAGGAGGCGGGCTGCGATATCGTCTATCTGCCGACGCCCGACGTCCTCTATCCCAAGGGATTCGTCAGCCGCATAGAGATGGCTGGTCCGGCGCTGGGCCTCGAAAGCGATTTCCGCCCGCAATTCTTTTCGGGCGTGGCCACCGTCGTGTCCAAGCTTTTCAACCAGGTCCGCCCCGACATCGCCGTCTTCGGCGAAAAGGACTTCCAGCAGCTGGCGGTCATCCGCGCCATGGTGCGCGATTTCGACATGGATATCGATGTCGTGGGCTTCCCGACCGTGCGCGAGAAAGACGGCCTGGCCCTGTCGTCGCGCAATGCGTACTTAAGTGCCGAGGAGCGCGTCATCGCGCCCAAACTGCACGCCGCGCTTCAGCGCATACGTGATGTAGCCAAGGACGGCGGCAATACCGACCGCGCCATCGCCGAAGCCTGCGACGACCTGACCGACACGGGCTTCGACAAGATCGACTATATCGCGCTTCGCGATGCCGATACGCTTGGCGAGGTCACGGCTGACACCAAGGCTGCGCGCCTGCTGGCCGCCGTGTGGCTGAGCACAACGCGGCTGATAGACAATATCGCGGTCTAACCTTACCAAACACCGGCTTCTTTGAGCGCCCGCGCCATTTCCGGCGGCAGGTCGTGCTCGCCTTCGACGATGTCGCGTGGAGCGTCGGCGGCCTTGAGATAGCGCCAGCCCTGGAACGGACGGCGCGGCTGGGCTTCGGTGGCGATGTGCCTGGTGTTCAGCCCGATTTTCCAGTGCGGGTTTTCCTTGTCGTCGACCAGGTCGAACGAGACGATCTCGCGCCGGCACAGGATCACGCCCTTGATCACCCAGTAGAGCGAACCGCCGTCGAGCAATTCTTCGAAACGCGTCGGGCGGTTGCGCGTATGGATGTAGGAGATGGCACCGCGCGCCTTTTCCCAGTTCAGCAGGTCGTCCAGGCTTTCGGCGCCGACGCACAGCTTGACGATATGGATATCTCCCACGAGGGACCTTTCTAGGTTAACAGCTTGGAAGCCATTTCAGCGCATTCCTATATAGGGAGGCGACGCCGTCTTACAGCATCGCTTAAAAAAGAGACCGGTAAAACATATCGTTTCCGGATGACTCCAAAGGCGATTAATCGCCTTTGGCAAGGGCGCCAATCTTGCGGCTTCTTGGCAGCTGCGCACGTTTGCGCGAGCCATGCGGCGCTTGAGCTACAGAGTGTCCGGGCGCAATATGGTACAGTGTGAAACGGATGACGGAAGACAGAAGGCATAAGGCGAACCCGACGCTGCAGGCAGCGCTGGAAGGCCTTTTCGGCACATCGTTGGGCGAAGGCGCCAGCGTCATTTCCCTGCCGGGCGGGTCGCGGCTGTTCAGCACGGGCGACGAATCGGACCACCTTTACCTGCTGCGTTCGGGACGCCTCGGCGTCTTCCGCCACGACGAGGACCACGACGAACTCAGCCTGATCGGCATTATCCGCCCGGGCGAACCCGTCGGCGAAATGTCGCTGATCGCCGGTACCCCGCATACGGCCACGGTGGTGGCGCTGCGCGATTCCGACCTTTTGGCTATGCCGCGCGACGACTTTTTCCGCGCCATCGACAGCAATCCCGACCTCCTGATGGCCCTGTCTCGCAAGATGATCGAGCGCGCCCGCCGCGACGTGCCGGCCGTCATGCCGAACGTCTTCGCCTTCTTCGCCCTGTGCGAAGCGCCGATCCACCCGCTGATCGAGCGCATCGCCACGCAGATCCGCGCGCTGGGCTACCGCGTCACCGTCCTCGACAAGGGCTTCCACGGTACGACGCCGGAGGCCTTTTCGCGCATCGAGGCCGAAAACGACTACGTGCTGCACGTCGCCGAAAAACACGAAAGTCACTGGCGGCTGCTGAGCTCGCGTCAGGTCGACCAGGTCTTCCTGGTCGCCGACGGCAGCGAGAAGCCCGATCTCTGGCAGACCGAGGGCGAAAAGTCGCTGCTGCACCGTGCACCCGACCTGATCCTGGCCTATGACAACCGCAACGACCGCGGCGCCATCCCCGGCCGCACGCGCTCATGGCTCGACGCCATCAAGCCGACGCGCTGGTTCCATATCGGCCGCGAGGACGTATCCGACATGGCGCGCATCGGCCGCGTCGTCTGCGGCCACAGTGTCGGAGTGGTCTTTTCCGGCGGCGGCGCCCGCGCCTTCGCCCAGATCGGCGCGCTGCTCGCCTTGCGCGAAGCCCACATCCCCATCGACTTCGTCTGCGGCTCGTCGATGGGCGCGATCCTGGCCTCGACCATAGCGCTGGAATGGAGCAACGACGAAATCGACGTCCGTCTGCGCGACGCCTTCGTCGATACGTCGCCGCTCGACGACATCACCCTGCCCTTTATCGCCATGACGTCGGGCAAGAAGGTCGACGAACGCCTGCAAAAGCATTTCGGCGAGGTCATGATCGAAGACATGCCCCTGCCCTTCTTCTGCCTGTCGTCCAATCTGACCAGCGGCGTACTGAAGGTTCACAAGACCGGCAAGCTGCGCGAGGCGTTGCGCGCGTCGATCTCCCTGCCGGGGGTCATGCCGCCCGTGGTCGAGGACGGCCAGGTCCTGGTCGACGGCGCCGTCATGCGGTCCTTCCCGGCGACGATGATGCGCAATACCCATCTCGGCACCGTCATCGGCGTCGACGTGACCCGCGCCCGCGGCCTCGATCCCCGCGCCCTGTCGACGCGTCACGTCGGAAGCTGGTTCGCCCGCGGCGAATGGCGGCGCGGCCCGCCGATCGTCTCGGTCATGATGCGATCGGCGACCATCACCACCGCCGCAGACCTTGCGCAGTCGCGGGCCGCGACCGATCTTTTGATCATTCCGGAGCCCGACGGCGTCGAGATCCGCGACTGGAAGGCCTACGACCGCGCCGTCGAAAACGGCTACCAGACGACGGTCGAAACCCTTGCACAGCTCGATTCGCCGGTCACGACCCTGCGCAAGATGGGCCGCAGCGTCCACCCCAACATCCCGGCCTTCACGCCGGACGACACCAGCTATGTCGATGAAGCGTCCAGACCGCCGGCGAAGACCGTCAAACCCCAAAAGAGCGCAGGGAAATAAAAAAAGGGAGAAGGATCGGATCGTTCTCCCTTTTATGCGGGCGTTTGCGGTATCAGTCCTTGAGGCCGCCGAGGCGCTTCAGGATCAGCCAGACCGAGACGCAGACAAAGAAGATGCCGGCCGCGGCCATCGCCACCGAATACCACATCAGGTTGGTCTGGTCGCCATTGCGCAGGACCGTCGGGTCGAAAGCGCCCCTCCAATAGAGGGCCGCGGCGACGCCCAGCAGGACCAGGCCGAAGCAGCTGCAGATAAACCACCACGCTGTCGACACGAACATGCGCCAGACCGACGGATGGTCGTCTTCTTCCTCGTCTTCGTTCGACAAGGCGACGCGGTCGCCGTCGAACGTCCAGTCGTCGTCGTTGAAGACCGCGGCTTCAGCCGCTGCCGGCTGAACGCGCATGAAACTCGACTGTTCGGGCGGCGCGGGACGGGCGTCCGGCAGCGGCCGGTTCAGCTGTTCGCGCCAGTGCGGAGCCTGCGCGGCGCCTTCCGGCTCGGCATTGGCGAAGGGGGCGCTCGACGGCGCCGACGGGTTGATCGCGGCGGGCCGTGGCACCTCGACCAGGACGTCGCGCGCGGCCACGGAGGGGGCGGCGTTCGGCGTATCCGCCTTCTGGATCGGCCGGGCGTATGGATTGAGCGCCGTAATGGTCGGCGGCGGCATGGTCGAGGGCGACTGCACCGGCTGGAACGGCGTAAAGCTGGCGCCGCCGGCGAATTCCACGTCCTCGTCTTCCGCGGGCTCGGGCACGGACAGACGGACCGGCTCGGGCTCCGGTTCCGGCGCCTTGGGCGCCTGCTGCGGCGTCACCACGGCCTGGGGCCGCGCGGGCTGCGGCTGTACAGGTTGCGGCTGGAGAAACTGAGGCGTAATAGGCGGCTGGGGCGCGGGTTCGGGCGCGCGGGCCGGTTGCGGCGTCAACGGCTTGCCCAGCGAACCGCTGCCGTAGGGCGAATAGAGACGCATCAGCGCGGCGGCGGCCTCAGCCTTGCGCGCCTTTTCGGCGTCGGCGTCTTCGGCGGGCTTGACCACCGCGGCGGCAGCC
>OUNM011141629.1_pt1 | contig 88526 bp, 136 predicted proteins | sample 1769961 | NCBI WGS metagenome assembly OUNM01 (sample SAMEA3914820, study PRJEB12502) | metagenome | biome: forest; material: soil | place: USA | collected 2012-03-12 | depth 0.3 m
TGAAAAAACCGTCACTCAGGCACAGGCTCAGGCGGATGCTTACCGTCTACAACAGCAGGCTCTGACTCCAGAACTGTTGCAAAAACAGGCAATCGAGAAGTGGGACGGCAAACTACCAGTCTACTCGACAGGTGGGAACACGTTCTTCAATCTCCCAGTAGGAAAATAATCCTATGTTGCTGCCAACTGCCCTAAAAGGTATGGTGGAAGCAAGAAATGCCCTTCAACAACAGGAGGGCATTTCTAATCCTTCTTATATCTCTGAAAACATACAAAAACTAGCACAGTACGTCGGTGTGCTAGAGGAGATTCTCGCCGAAGATGAAGCCGACCTCATCAAGAAAGAATCGGAAAAGTTCAAATCGTATATGGAGAGTGGCAAGTCCGCTAATATGGCTAGTAACCTGCTCAAGTACGACTTCACGACAGAACGCGCTGAAATAGTCAAGTTAATCCGCCTGTGCAATAGTAGTTGGAAGATAATCAGCGTATCACAGAGTCGGGTGAAGCACCTAATCGCCGAAGCAAATAATCAGACTTAGCGTCTGAATTTGTCAAAGACCCTCGACACTTGATGTAGGGGGTCTATTTCTTCTGGTAATATGTTCAATAAATGTAGGGCGACCGCGCCGATAGCTAAAGTAGTGAGCGCCGGGTGCTTTTCGAGCATACCGTCCACGCCCTCAGAGAGAGTTTCTCCTTTAGGACAAAGTATCTCGTAAGCGAGTACTCCAGCCCCTAGTCCGAGCCAAGCCTTTTCACTCGCTCTCATCTTCCAGCATTTTCTTGAGTGCGACGGTGTCGATTGCCTCTGTAGGGCATTCATCGACTACGAACAGGTTATATTCCAATTCTTCTCGGAAGGCACTTATAGCGAGAGCGCGTGTAAGCATACCAATATCCGCCATTTCCATGTAGTCTTCGAAGCGCTTATAGCCATATTGCTTAATATCGTCTTCGACTTTTTTCTCACGCTCCGCCTCCAGTTCAGCCTTCTTGCGAGGAGATTGCCAGTCAGGAGTTTTTTCGTAAGCGCTCATTCAGAATCACGCTCCGTCGTCCAACCCTTTTTCAATTCCAAGACGTCCGAGAACACGGAGAGCATTTTCACGACCGCGTTCACATTGTTCGAGATAAGCTTCCCAGTGGTTGATTTGTTCTTGGGAAAGCAGTTTTGGTGTTAAATACCTCACATTATCTCGTTCCATATCCTCATTATACACCTACGCGCTTAAGGTTACAAGCTATTCGTAGACCTTTCCCTCAAAGAGTAGTTGACCCTTGTGGATAGGGGCGTGCGTGAAGGTATATTGCCCATCTCCGAAGTCACGAATCACCATAGCAGACTGTTGCCAGTTCTCGTGGTATAGCACAGGTTCATCGTTGTGGTCGATTGAGGAGTGGTAGCTTGGCACAACACCATCTACGCGGCAGAGAGCGCCGACAACAAACGAGCCGAAGACGCGTCCCCGACGGTCGGTGTGATATTGCGTTTCCATGCGGTGCGCGTGTCCCTGTACGATGTTACGGTCTGGGTTCTGTACACCTAGTTTGTGAGCTGTTGAGCCGTTACTAGCAGCGATTGTTCCGTGGCGGAACGCAAGGTCGTCAGCATATTCGTATTCAGCAGCGCCGTAACCGCCGTGGAACTGCCAATCAATTTCATCAAGTCTAAGAATACGGTGGAGTTTGAGTTCTGGGACTTCCGCAAGAACACCTGCATGTTTCAGGATATAATCTCCCCAGCGCTTGGCGTGGTTTGAATCAACAAGATGGCGTTCTGCTTCAGGTGTCGCTTCAGACAACTGGTGATGCCAGTCGTGATTAGCCTGTAGCGCAGGACGTAGGGTGTTTTGGAAGTGGCGAGAGTCTGGCGCGAAGCGAGACAGTTCTGCAAGGTCAATATCGTCGCCCAAATCGACTAAAACATCAGGCTGTAGATTACGCGCTAGGGAAAGCACAGAACCCATAGCAGCTTCATCGTGCAGAGGCTCCATACGGTCGCCAATACGACGGAAGCCTATTTGTGAATCCCCAAAGGCGAGGATTGTACGAGCGCCCAGCTTGCGAGCGCGTTTGCGGTCAAAACGTAGCGGAGAAACTTCTACTGGCTTGATGTCAGGAGCGTTCTCGTAGCTCTGGTTAGTTGTTGATGTCCATTCCCCTGTGTCTCTGTTGAAGGCGCTTACTGTCCATTCTCTAACTAACCTACGCTCTGGCATATCTATAATCTCCGTTGTGTTTATTTTAGTAAGACTATAGGCTCGACGGACTTCGTTATCTTCTTCTAATTATAGCAATAATAAAAGCCAGTACGAATACTGGCGTAAAGGATAATTTCATGGTGGGACTGGAAGGTATCGAACCTTCGACACGAGCGTTAAGAGCGCCCTGCTCTACCACTGAGCTACAATCCCATGTGTTTGCATATACCGACTGTTCTTGTCGTCACAGCGCAGTTTAGACAGTAAATCCGTATAAACTGACGCATTCGTGCTGACATGAACACTGGCACTTTCTCCTGACAGCAATAGCAGATTGGTTTGCCGTATTCACGAATGTACCTGTCGATAAAATCGTGGTCGAGCAACTGCGGTTGTACATGCTGTCGAATTGGTTTGTGGTCTGGTCTTTTTGTTAAGTCCATATACCTATTCTATATGGTGGAGCATCTCGGATTTGAACCGAGGACTTCTTCCTTGCAAAGGAAGCACTCTAGCCACTGAGTTAATGCCCCATATTGTAATGTGCCACGGGAGGTTTCGGCTCATACGTCCATGCAACTCCTGCCTTGTTTGACCCCGTCATCATACTAACTACCATTATATTCTATGGTGGCTCAGGAAGGAATCGAACCTTCATCTGTCGGTTCGTAGCCGACTATTCTATCCGTTGGACTACCGAGCCATATTTGGTGGGAGGTCACGGAATCTCACCGCGCTTTCCTGATTCATGAGGTCAGGCTGTTCATTGACCCCTCCCTAACTTGGTTGCGGGAGTGGGACTCGAACCCACGACCTAGAGCTTATGAAGCTCCCGAGCTGACCAACTGCTCCATCCCGCATTATTGTGGCGCGACCCGTCGGAATTGCACCGACTCCGCCCCCGCGTTTCGCAGTACTAGTATACTCTGCTACTAAGCGGTGGTGTTCACTGTAAACTAAGGAAGCATATGGTGGTTCCTCAAGGACTTGAACCTTGGACATCCTTCTTGTAAGGAAGGCGCTCTAGCCAAACTGAGCTAAGGAACCATGTTTGTGGGGGCGACTGGACTTGCACCAGCATCTTCTTGCCTTGTAAGACAAGTGCCTTGCTTAAGCGACGCCCCTATATCTTGGTCGTGCCAGAAGGTACTGACCCTTCGTCAATCGCGTATAAGACGACCGCTCTACCTTTGAGCTATGGCACATTATGGTAGCCACGCATGGAATCGAACCATGTATTAAGGCTTAGAACACCTGTTACTTATCCTAAGACGTAGCCATTTGGTGCAAAGGGTGGGATTCGAACCCACATTTTCTCGCTCCTATCCACTGTACACATGGACTCCCCGTCGGGAACGGTGCAAGACGTTCAGCCATTGAACTACCTCCACATTTGGTGCATCGTGAGGGAATCGAACTCTCATCCGCTGGTTGGAAGCCAGCTATATTAGCCATTATACGAACAATGCAAATTTGGAGCTGAGTTTCGGAATCGAACCGAAAACCTACCGCTTACAAAGCGGTTGCTCTGCCAGTTGAGCTAACCCAGCGTATCTTGGTTGGGAAGGAAGGACTCAAACCTTCGACATCACGCGTATCAGGCGTGCGCTCTATCAACTGAGCTACTTCCCATTAATTGTTAATGTGGTGGACGCGGTCGGACTCGAACCGACGTGCGACTGGTTAAAAGCCAGTTGCTATGCCATCTCAGCTACGCGTCCTTATTAAAAAAGGAGCTTTGCGCCCCTATCATTCTTTATGTGCTAAAAAAGATAGGGTTTACTGTTTGGCTTTGCCTCCAATGACCATAGCAATAGCCGCCACTACTGTGGTGCGCTTTGTTGTAACTGTTGCTATTTCTTGAGCCATAACACCATTATACACCATGCTGAAAAATAACACAAGCCTTTTTTTAATTTTCACATAAATAAGCGGAACGGTATGGAACAGGGGCATGAGTAATTTTGTTGAAAAAAGCACTTGTGTTTTGAACAAAAAAGGAGCATAATTGCGTCTCAGAAGGGTAAAACAAAATGTGGCTAATAAATAAGAAACAAAAAACTAGCGAACCACCACAAAAACCGAGTGCTTTGTCTAAGTTCAAACTTTGTTTTGAAGACACAAACAAAAAACTACATTTGTCGCCAACCTTCGGTAAAAAAGAGCCGTTAATCGTCAGAGTATGGCAGACTAGCCACCACGCTGTCATCAACTTTGTATACGACGTTTATTTGGCGACAAAAACAATAATAAAGGAGATAATGTGATGTTTGACGCACACATTCAGTATTACGCGTACAATAACGTGGATGACGACGACTTTGGCGTGGGTTATCTGGGTAACAAAAAAGATTGGGTCGAACGGATTAACCGTTGGAACCGCAACGACGGCAGAGACGAAACAGTTGTTGTCGAGGAATGGGACGACTTGGATTGCAAACTAGATTTTCGTGGCATCCAGTTGGCAGAAATTGAACCGAACGGCGATGGCGTTTTGGTAACATGGGCGACAAAAAACCGTTCGTACACCATTTCAGTTGCTAAAAACGGCGACGTAGCTTGGGTACAAAATCCTAACAATGCTCCATCTGTTCCGCGTTGGGTAAACCGCATGAAGACCATGCTCCGCGAAGCACAAAAAGTATAAAAGCGCTTGTGTTTTTAGAAAAAATCATTTATAATTGTTTTCAGTGAACGACAAAAGAGCGTCACAAAAACAAACAGAAAGGCTCAATAGTGAGTAACAAAAAAACTGAAGAAGTAAAAACAACAGAGGTCACGACAGAGGCAAAAGCCGAACAGAGTGGCAAAGAAGCCTTTGTGCGTGGTATAATCGGTATAGCGTTGCTATTGGTTTTCGGAAGCATAGCCTTTAGCACAGTAGTCATTTGGACTGGTACTGACAACGTCCTGTACAAGGTTCTGACTGCACCCGCTGCAATCTTTGACTTGCTCATTGCATTCGTAGCATTTTCGAAAATACTTAAATAAAAAGGAACACATTGTTGGTGAAGCTTCCCAGAGTAATGCCTGATTAGCCAACGGACTATGCGTAAAGCAAAAATCACAGTAGCTATTCTGGCAGTACTTATCCTCGGCGGATTCGTATGGTTAGCCATCAATAGTGGGGTTCAAGCCGAAAAGCTTCATACGAAGACAATTAAGCTAGAATCGACAGAGGCGAAGCTAAAAGACGTCAACCTACAAGTTGAACAGCTCAAAACCCAATCCTCTACCGACAAAGCAAAACAACAACAACTCGAAAAAGAGAAAGCAGAGCTGGAAAAGCAGTTGCAGGCGAAAGCCGAAGCAAAGGCAAAACTAGCTCAGGCAGCAGCTAACGCAGCCAGCGCAGTGACCTCTCAAAAGGCACTCGCAGCACCAATGCCATCTGGCTCACACCAAGACTGGATGGCACAAGCTGGTATCTCCGCTAGCGATTACGGATATGTCGATTATATCGTCACCCGTGAAAGCGGTTGGAATCCGAACGCCGTGAACGCCTCATCTGGCGCGTGTGGTCTCGGACAACAACTCCCTTGTGGTAAGTGGGCAGGCGCGTGGAACGACCCGATTGCAGCCCTCGTAGCAATGCAGGGTTATGCCATCGGACGGTACGGTTCGTGGGCAGGCGCGTGTAGCTGGTGGACAAGCCACAACTGGTGGTAAGATAAAGCCCTACGGGGCTTTTTTCTTATGCTTGTGTTTTTCGTCTTGCGAGAGCATAATTCTCGACATAAGTGATAAAAGAAAGGCTTATAAGTGAACGTAACCAAACTAACTATCAGTCAAGAGACGCGAGAAAAACTAAACAACCCAGTTCTAACACCAATGAAGAAGCGTGAACTGCGCGAGGAAATGATTAAAGACAGCATCCGAAGTGCCGTCGGCGGTGTTCGGACTAAACAGGAGCTAGTCGCAGCAGCTGGATATAACCCTGACGCTAAATCATCTAACTATGCGTCTGGTATTGGTCATATAGGCAGTATGGTGAAACGTGGAATTATCTCGCATAACAACACCAACGCCTTCCGCAAGACGTGGGTTGTGTGTGAAGATGTGAAAACGAAGGCAGTTGAAAATAAGTCACAGATGCCCGTCCCTATAATTCCTAAAGACATTATGGTGATTCGTGAAGAACCAACAGATGTGGACAGGGTGAAGCTTATCGACATGGCGAAGCAGTGGGCGTGGGATAATAATTCCGATAGTCTCCGCGACTTTATCGCACATGCTCAGAATACGCTAAAATAGGCTCTGTAACGCGTTTTAGATTCTAAAAGCTACACATACCCGTTTTTAATATAAAAAGCCCTCAGACGAGCTTAGAACGCGTCACAGAGGGCTTTTTGATTGCAACGCCTAGCTAAAATTATTTAGTTTGTTCGTTTTCGTCCTGCATATCCTTTGTGAAATATGCGCTAGTAGACATTGTAGGCGATGCGCTATAAGAGCGCGTAGCGAACGAGAGGTTAGATACCATTGTCTTGATACCGCCGTCTGTCGCATTAAAGTTGCTGGTGTTCGAGTGTGAGAACCCGAAACTCTTAGATGTGGCAAATGAGTCTTGGTTTGCACCAAGGTACACAAATGTCCAGTTGCCATCTTCTTCTTTTTCTGCCTTGAGTTTTTTCATATCCTCAGCAGTGTATTTGCTAGAAGCATTTTCCTGACCGTCTGTTAGTACAACAAACAGGTGCTTCTCATCTTTACGGCTTGCTAGTCGTTTGAGGACTGAGCAGAATGCGTCGTAAAGGGGTGTTCCTCCAGCAGGAACATAGTCTTCTCGAGTGAGTTCTGGTAGCTCGTCCACATAAGTATGTTCGTGTACCTCATTCAGTCGTAGTTTTCCCTGACCATCGCTGTCAAAAGAGGTTAGGCTAAGTTTGTACTTACCGCCGTCTTTCTTGAGCGAGTTGACGTACTCATTGTAGGCTTCGATTGTTGCGTCTCGGACAGACCCCATAGAGCCTGAACCGTCCAACAAGAAGTGGACTACTGTCGTCGCCGTCGATGGATTCTCGCGCTTACCTTTATTAAAGATAATGTCACGAGCTTCGTCAGCTGTAAGTACTTTCATTTTTACCAATTCGGCGAGTTCGCCAGCTGTTGGTTGAGCTTTTAGTTTCCAAGTTAAATCGTTCTTCATATTCATAGTTCTTTCTTCGTCGTGTGACTAACTTGGCGTTGCAAATCGAGTTGTTAAGGTGTAGCGCGTTTCAGTTCCCTCTGTTACCAGTTACATTTGTGACGGTTATTTCGGATACGCGACCTGCCGTACCTCGCTACTCTACCCATTATAACAGAAAAGACTCCCGATTGGAAGTCTCTCCGTAGTTTGGCCGACGTACCCCATAACGCTGGGATACTTCTCATTATACAGGCTATTGGCAGCCTTCGCAAGCGGTTGCGTCAGCTGGGTCGATAAGCGCATCGAGATATGCGCGCTCGCGCTCTGGGTCGCCCTTGGCAGCTTCCATAGCTTCTGCGATTTTCTTTAACATTTCTTCTTTTTCTACTTCGGACATTATAGTAACCCCATTAGTTTAGATGGAACGAAGCCAACGACGACATCTGTTCCGTTTGTTGTTATTGGAACTGCGAGTGAACCTGAAAGCGAGATAGCTTCTTCGACTTTCTCTGGTTGCTCGTCAAGATTGATGACCTCATATTTTTGTCCCTTGAGGTCGAGGAACTTTTTCACCATAGCACAGTATGCGCAAGTGGTAGTAGTATAGATTTTTAGCACTTTTTATCTCCTTTTTAAGTGGAAAAAAATACGCCCTTGCGCACTTGGGCATACCAATTTCCGTTTTTAATCCTGTATTTAATTATACTCCTTTTATGTCAGAAAACATAGCTAAGAATGTGCAAGAATGGGGTTGTGTTTTTTCGGAAATGAGAGCATAATTGCCTGTAGAAAGCAAGTAAGAAAGGCTATCAATGAAAATAGTAGGCAAAGCACCAGAGTGGGCGACAGAACTGTTCAAGCAGGTTTGTAAGGACTATAATCGTGGGCTACCAAGTCAATTCGCTTGGAGGAATGCCAACCGAGACAGCAGCAGCGGAGTTACTCGTTCCTCTTGGTACAAAAAGGGCGTCAAGACAAAGTCTGGCAAACTAAAATTCGTACAGTGGTACGGAGAGGTATCTGTCCGAGCTGGTAGGGACGAGCAAGACCAAAAGCTTGTTCTCCTGCACGAACTAGCGCACCACATCGTCGGTCGCAGTAAGACGGGGCGCGGTCAGGGTCACACCATGAAATTCTGGAAGCTAGCATTTGAACTATACGACCGATACGGAGTTGATATGGACTACGCCATCGGTCGGGAGAAAAACTATAAAGCATACGCTACTGTGGCATACGAACACCACATCGCAGCGAAAAGGGAGGCATAATGGAAGACAACGGCACTTGGGACAAAGTAATGGCGATGAAGCCGAAAGACACTCGGCACAAAGGTCTAGCCAACACGCTCACAGAAGACGAGCTACAGGCTGTATACGGCACAATCGACTTCTTTGGCGGTTCAGTTAAGCAGGCTATGTTCGATTTGCACTTGGCTAAGTACCGTATCTTTGACTTCTTGGCTATGTGTGTTATGGGCGACCGTATCAACAGCACAGACGCCACTAAGGTTCTAGTACATGCGTTCCTAAAGGTTGACGGCGACATCGACAAATGGATTGATGACCTCCGCACAACCGATTACGATATTGACCATAGTTGGGAGAAGATTGAACTGTGAATTACCAATTCCCCATCTTGCCTATTATAGGCAGTAAGGAAGAAGCTCAGGCTGTAGCTATAGCTTGGCAGGAGTGGCAAAGCAACCAAGATTTGAGTATGTTAGAAATTGCCAACTGGCAAGAGTATTTTACAATGTTAGCAAACGAATACGGATTAACAGATGAGTTCACCGAGAATGGAATAATTTAATGGGGTCACGACTACATTACGCACAACACTACAATCCTGAGTTCAAGGGTGGGTTCTTCAACCGCGACCACGCAGCTTGGGAAAAACTGTTCATGGACAAGTTCGCTGAGAACGGTTTTAACGACGAACAAAACGAATATGAAGTCGAGCGCACAGACCTACAAGCTTATGTAGATGAGCTGAAACTACTGCCCGACCAGCACAAGAATGAGTACTTTACGGACTATACCAACGAAATGATTATTCAGCAGTTGGAGGAAGTCCTGACGAGCGACGACGACACTATCCATATAGAGTGGTTCTAATGAAAAGCGATTTTTATATCGCACCGCCAATATATACGACTCGAGAGTTTGCTTGTGTTATGTTCCACGTCGTGTGGATGGTTAAAGAAATATCTGAAAAGAACACTGTCCTAATCATTTTCGCTTTCGTGATGTTTTTAATAAGCTTTGGTACGCCAAGAATAGCCAGAAAACTAGGATACTAAAAAAAGAGCCGACTGAACGCCGACTCTATTTCTAGGCTTCCACCCTTATGCTTTTGTGTCGAACAAGTGTAGGACATATGCTTTTACGGCAGCAAGTCCGACAGCGACAGCGGTAGCAACGAGCAGTTGTGCGTCAGCTGTGCTATGTACAGTAAGTACACCAGCTACAAGCGCACCAGCAGCAGCTTGCCAGAACGTGTGGAACACGCGCTTGACAGGGTCTGGGAGTTTAGCCCAAAGTGCTTCAACTTTTGTCTTTAGTTTTTCCATAATTGTTTCCTTATTTTTTATTTCCAAAAAATCTTATTGCCCACGCCAAGATAGCCTTCAACAGCTTGCTTAGGAAGCTTTCCTCTACAGGTGCAGGAGCAGGCACTGGTTCTGGTTTAGGCTCTGGCTTTGGAACTGTTGGGTCGTTGACTGGTACAGTCGGGATGCTTGGGTCTACTGGGTTAACTGGTGGAACGGGAGCAGGCTCAGGAGCAGGAGTCGGCGTTGGTGGGACTGGGACTGGCGCTGGAGCCTTGCTAGGAGTAGGAGTACCATCGTCCGAAGAAGGAACCTCTGTAGCTGTTGCTACATCTACCCAGAACTTCACGCCAGAAGCTTCGATTTGTGCAAGCCACATACCATCTGTGTAACCAAGGTCAAGAACCAAGTATTTGCCAGGAAGCTTATAAAGCGAACCGACACCGAGGTTCTGGTCGTTTGTTGCGTAACCGTTTGAATCGACTTCTACGAGTGGTTCTGCTGGGATTCCATTATCGTCCCAAGTGAATCCAGCGCGACAAAGAACATTCGTCTTAACCTGCCAGATACCACCAATAAGTTGTAGGTCGTCAACATGGAACGTGTCGAGGAACTTGATGTACGAAGCGCCAGCGACAATCTGTTGGTCGTTAGGGTCGTTTGAAGCTGGAGCAGGTGTGCTGTTGCCAGTGTAACGATAGAACGTTTGGTTAGGAACTGGTTTTTGGATATTGTGGAACCAGTCGTAGTTCTCAACATGAATACCGTTGTAGGCGTAGTTGCAGTCGATAATGTTGTCGGCGTCTAGGAACATTCCCGTGTGACCGAAAGCACCTGCGGAAGCCCCACGGTCGCCCCAAATGAAAACATCACCGCGCTGAGTGTCGAAATTACCCTGCTTATTAGGCTGTAGCTGTACCCATCCGTGGGATTCAAGACTACCGTACTCGGAGTCTGTATTACCAATCCATTGTGAAGATGGCAAGAAACCACCTGCGATTAATGCGTGGTAAACAGAACTAGAACAGTCGTAGCTGTTCGGTCCGTTGCGCGATTCCATTGAGTAGGTTACTTTGCCTTTTCGGTCAGTGAACCATTTGAGTGCTGTTTCTATTGATGCCATATTTTACCTCTATTACTATTATCTCACACTGCCTAGAAATTAAGCTTAAGACTACCACCGCCTAGGGCGTTTATAAGACCCTTAATCGGTTCTGGCTTTTTGGGATTAGTTACGGTGGTAGAATTGCTTGTCTGAGTTTTAGGAGTAGTTTCTTGCGCGGGCTTGCCGTCTTTTACGACGGAAGAATCACCAGTATTAACCGCCTTCGGCTTCTCTTGACGCGGTTGAGCCATAAGCGCGTAGAACGCATATGCTAGGACAACTATTAATATCGTCACGAGTATCAAGTTTAAGCGTGGAACAGTTATTAGGTTTTTCTTATCTTTCATATTAGCCTCCTATGGGTATGAAGTGACCGACAAGCGCTATTACGGCAGCTGTAAGGAGTAGAAGGATAAGGAATGTTGTCCAACGGCTAACAAGCGCATTGGCAAAAGTAACTCCTGGCTTGTTATCCTCATTATATTTTTCGATTGTCTTAAAGCGTTCGTCCACTTCTTCTTTATACTTGTCGAAGTCAGCTTTAGTAACGACAGATAATTTGTCTAGTTTTTCGAGTACCGTCTCCACGTTCTTTTTTGTCGCCGACATGTCTCGCTTTAAGAGAGCAATGTCGGTTTGCATAGTAGGAATACTAGCAACAAATGTGTTTACCATTTCCTCTTGCTGATTTTTAGATGTCATACTTTTTATATCTCTCTTTGTGTTTGTTTCTACTCTGATTATACTAGATGTAACTTGCCTTGCTTACGGGTACAAGCTGAATCGTTACCTGACCAGTAGTACACTGGTCAAGAACAGTAATGTCATGGTCAGCAGCGTAGAAACTAGCTGTCTTTGTTGACTTGGTTTGCGTGTCGTAGAAGCTAACAGAGAAATATGCAGCATTGACAGCAGCGGAGATAGTTGAAGCGCGGTCGAATGAGAGCTTGGTAGTCTTGACTTCGATGTTCGGGAACACGCCGATAAGGGTAGCAGAAACTGTACCGTTCATGTTACGGTCGGCGTCCTTCCAGAGCTTGGCGTATGTCAGTTTATAAGACTCAATCTCGCCTGTTGTAACGGCGACACCATTGATTGTGATTAGTGTGGATGGAATAAGTGTTGGCATTATACTAGAATCGTGTTCCGACCGCTCATTTGGGTCTTTTCGTTAATAAGGTCGATAACTGTTGATACAACCTTGTCTTCGCCGATTTGTACGGTTAGGTGTAGAGGTTGTCCGTTACTTGTACCGTTAGCAGAGTTAATCTTGCTTGCAAGTTGGTCAATCCAGCCAGTGTTGTTCTCGAGCGGCATAACAGCCTCAGTACCAGCCTCACCAAGTTGTGCAAATGTAGGTGAGTCGATGATACCACCCTTCGCAAGACGAGGGATGTGCAGCTGGGCGACGTTACCAAGGTGGACTCCAGGAATCTTGTTAATGACACCGATAACACCGTTAATAGCGTTAACGAAGGTGTTAATTGTGCCTTCAACTAGTCCGAGAACCCCGTTGATTGCTCCCTTAACAGCGCCACCGATAGCATTACCAACAGCAACACCGATTGAGCCGAAGATGCTCACGATTGAGTTCCAAACCCCTTGGAAGAAGCTCGAAACCGTGCTAAATGCAGCCTTCACAGCGTTCCAAGCACCGTTGAAGACTTGACCGAACCATGTCCCGACAGCGTTAAAGATGTTCATAATACCCGTCCAAACACCTTGGAAGAACGACACTACAACGCTCCAGATAACCTGAATACCCTGCCACGCCAGCTTGAAGGCTTGAACGTATAGGTTAACATACCAGTTAACCTTATCGAGAACAGCTTGGAATATACCAGCGAAGAACGAAGCGACTGCGCTCCATACGAATTGGATGCCAGCCCATGCGTCCTTGAAGAAGTTACCAATTTGTTGCAGGATTCCGCCGAGGAAGCTGAGTAAGTTATTGAAACCTAACACCATAAAGTCTATGAAGTTCTGCACCGACTTAGCCATGAACGCTGTCACTTGGTCCCAGTTCTTCCATAGTAGGATAGCGATAGCCACAACAGCTAGAACGGCAGCGATAATAAGACCGATAGTCAAGCTTACACCGATAGTAGCAGCTACAGCAGCGAATCCGAAGGCGATGAAGATACCAGCGACAACCGCAACGAACACACCCAGTACGATAAGCGCTGGAATAAAGTTTGCATTAATCCACTTGCCAATCTCATCGAATGGATTAGGGAATGGATTTTCGAATTGCTTTCTCAAGCCGTCGAATTGTTTCATCATGTCGGCGATGTTCTTGTCGAACTCACCAGTGTCAAGCGACGGAGCGCCGAGACCACCAGCACCACCCAAGTCTGGGAGAGATGGGAGTCCAGGAATACCAGCACCAGCGCCAGAGGCAGCATTGCTTGTAAGAACATTCATTTTATCGAAGGCAGCTAGAGAGCCTTGTGCGTTATTCGCAGCGTCACCGACGTTATTTAGGGAATCGCTTAGTGGCGATAGACCCTTAGTCGCAGCCTTTGAGCCAGATGAGCCAACGCCCTTCATTGATTTCTGTAGACCGCTAAGTGAGTTGCTAAGACCGCTAGAAGCAGTTGAAGCTCCATTTGCCTTACCAGAGAATACTCCAAGCATACCGAGGATAACCAGCACGCCAACTGCTAGTACGAGTAGTGGGATAAGCGCAGCCTGTAGGATAGCAGCTCCACGAGCAGCGACGCTTAGTCCAGCGCCAGCAGCTACACCAGCTTCTCCGACGACAGCCACGGCAGAAGCAGTTTGTACAGATACGAGTCCGAGTAGGTAGTTAAGAACAATGTAAGTTGCAATAACTGCACCGACAACGATAAGCGCTGAACCGAGTGGTCCACGGATTATCGCGCCGAGGAAGATTAGTCCAGCAGCAGCTACAAGTACGATGGACGAGACAGCACCGATAGCAGTGAACACCACCCACAACTGTTGTATCAGGTTGAAAATCGTAACAGCTACTAGTCGTATAGAACCAGCAAGTTTAGCGAAGTATCCGCCGACTGGACCGATAGCCAGAGCAATAGTTAGGAATGTTAGTAAGAACTGCTGGACTCCTGGGTTCAAGCTGTTAAGAGCGTTCGTGAATCCGAAGACAACCTGTAGCGCAATACCAAGCGAGTGAGCGAAGCTCTGTACGAATAGTGACGCGAAGCTAAACAGGTTAATCAGGTCACGCTGACCAGCAGCTGAGTTGACCCACGCCTCTGTTTGACGGATAATGCCAGTAAGGGTAGAGATGAGGCTTGCACCGCTCTCTACAGAGGTACGGAAGACCGATGTTAGCAGACCGAAGACCGCGCTAACTAGCTTACCAATCTGTCGAGTGGCGATGATACCCTCTTGGATGGCAAGATTTAGGGCAGCTTGACCGCGTGCAGTACCCAAATAAGCTGAGGCAGTCTTGATTAAGTTAACCGCGCCTTCCGCTAATAGGCTAACGTAAGGACGGGTAACAAGATACAGGTTAGTGAACAAGCTTAACAGCGGAGCTACTGCACCGCTTAGAATGTCGATATTATGAGCTGTATCAGCGAAAATAGTAGCCAAAAGACCGCTGAATAGGGGCTGTCCAGCTAGATTCGCAGCATTCTTGAGCGCAGCATTCATAGATTGCCCGATACGCTGGAAGCCAGCATTAACTGTTGGCAGTACTTGCGCACCCAATGTTAGAAGCGCGTTGCCTAGACCATCTAGGAGCGCTTGCTGAGTATTGAGTTTTATGCTGTTAAAGGCTTTGTTGATTCCGCCAAGAGCGTATGCAACCTCTCGCGCAGCTGGTCCAAGGTTGCGCATAGAGTCGGTGAACGCCTTTGGGTCGTTCTTTTGGATAGCTTTGAAAGCGTCAGATAGACCAGATACACCAGTCTTGAATGTTTCAGCAGCAGCTCCACCTTGTAGTAGAGCTGGAAAAAGGATTGCTGAGGTGCTACCAGCAGCAGCGATAGCTCCTGATAGTTCGATAATTGCTCCAGATAGCGCAGTAACACCAAGGATGATTGATGTCATGTTGAAGCCCTGCATCGCCGTACCGAAGTTACGGATTTGGCTAGCAGTTTGCTGTGCGTTTCTGCGGATGTCCTTGAAATTGTTTTCAGCACCCTTAGAGGTGCTTTCAAGGTTCTTCTTTATTTTCTTACCAGCGATGTCGGATTCGATAGCAGCTTCGGCCATTCCTCTAGAAAAACCAGAGGTATCAGCGTCGATGATATACTTTACTGTTTCGCCTTTGCCTGCCATTGATTAATCCTTGAGTATTTTCTTAAAGTGGTCGAGAAGGGTTTTGACACCTTTGCCGTTTTTGCTTTGTGGCGCTGACGCAATCATAGTCAGATTGTACATGCGCTCCGCCTCTATCTTGTTCGCTGTTCTGAGAAGCAGAAGAACGTCACGATACGGCATTGACTCGACTTCCTCTAGTCGATACTGAGGAAAGTAGTATGCTACTCGTGCGTACAGTGTGCGGTTCTCTCCCAGAGCGGGGTTGGTGGATGCAACCTTTGTAGCTTTGACTGATTGAACCTCGACATTGATGCCTTTAGGTTCGTTCATTCAGCTATCCCAGATTGATTTCTTTTGCCATCATCTGGCGGAAGTTACGAACAACTGGAAGTGGTTGGTCTTCGAGGACTTCGCTGATAGCAACTTTGTGACCGACTGGGGTAACCAGTTCGTTCATCTTTGCTTCGCTTTCGTCGCTCTTTGCCTTGATTTCCTTTTCGTCAGCCTTGTTTTCTGCAAGTTCCTGTAGTTCGCCGTTAAGACGACTAAGTTCACGCATTTCTGCTGTCGTTGGATATCGGAAAGAATACTCCAAGTCGCCAATCTTAAAAGTAAAGGCTTCTGCTACGTTGTCGGTAAGGTTATATTGTGCCATGTTAAATTGTCTCCTGTGGACTTAATGGTTATTATGCTCTGTGAGCCGTTCTAAGCCGTTCTGACGCGTTTTGGGGCGGAAAACGGGTTTAGCCCCGTCTCCGCTTCCAAGTGCGCTTAAAATGGCTGTTTTTCGAGTTTCTGTTAAGTTACAAACTAGCTAATGCTGTCAGCAGCAGATGTGAACACCTGTACAGCTGCATCACCAGATGCTGGCTCACCAACGAACTTGATTGTGAACGTAAGAACTGTTGAGTCCTGTAGGTCTACAGAGTCGATAGTAGTGCGAGCATTTACTAGACGTACAACAGTTGAGTCTGTACCACAGCTGATGATGTCTAGGTTATTGTAAACAGGGGTAGCGTTACAGCTAGCTGCTACGACGTCAATCGCACCAGTTGCGTTCGCAACAGTTTCTCCTGTTGACATTGTTCCGCCTTGAGCTACGAAGTACTGAGGTAGTACGACTGCTAGGGCAGCAACGTCGCTACGGAGTAGCTGAATTGAAGCTGTAGCGCTGATTGCACCCTCATAAGTAGTCTTGCGACCATCAAGAGTTGTGTAATCGTTTGAGTCTACACTGTAGTCAAATGAGTAGTCTTGCACGTTTGAAAGCGTGTTCGCACCCCATTTAACGATGAATGGACCTTTTAATGTTGCCATTTTAATTTCCTTTTTCTTTTAATTTAACTGACATAATTGACGTATATTTGAATCGCTACGACGAACGAGCCTTGGCGACGATTTTCGGCATCCTTGTCGTTATCCTCTGGCATCGTTGCTTCGATAGCGTATAAGTCGAAACCGTCAAGCGAGAAGCAACCGCGAGTGTTAATCTTCTGGTTCAGCTCGAACAGTGTGCGTTCTACCGCTTGTCCTGAGACGTTGCGATAGTTCACCTGTGTGCTGAACTGTTGGACACTCTCTGCCGTCACGTTCCTTGAAGCGACATCGCCTCCTGATGTGACTATCCAGTAAGCATTGTTAATTGGCTCGCTGTCGTCGTCCTCATCTGGTATCTGGTTAAGAAAGATGTCTGTATTGAACGTGCCGTAACCGTTGTCTTCCATCCACTTTATGAATGATTCTGAAACTGTTGTTGGGTCTGTCATATCTTCTTACCGAAATACTTTTTAGAGCTTTTTGTTACTTCCTTTACAGATTCTTCCGCAAAGTGGGCGTGAGTGCCTGGAGTCGTGTACCTGCGTACTGGACCATTCGTATAACCTCGTTCTTGATACCAAGCGTAAGGTCTACGCCAATGAATCGTTCCGCGAATCGTCTTGCCTACCTTGCCCACAGTTTTCTTCACGTCTCCGCGAAGGTCGCCTGTAAGCATAGGAGTAATCGGACGACTAGTACGATGGATGTCCTCAATCATCTGCCTCATGCCAGTAAGTGTTTGGCGCTCGAGTTCATCGGTTTTCCCTTTGAAGTCGAAGTTGCCTTGGACTCTGACTTTAACTTTGATTGTTGGCATCTTAAGCTCCTACTGGCTTGGCTACCACCTGTAGCTGGACTAGCACGTTGTTTACTTCATTTGTTAGAAGCTTGCGCTGTGCGACCTCTACACTAGTGATTATATACCATCGGTCTGCTCCAAACGGTGCAGTCTTGAAGTACATACCCTGTAGCTGATAGCCTTTGTCCTTGATGAAAGCGTTGTCTACGTCTAGATAGGCGTAAGCGTCAGATTGAGTTAGCTCTTGGTTCGTGGCGTTCTCCTGAGAGAAGCCCTGAAAGAAAGCGCACTTAATCTCGTTTTCACTAGATACAGATGCATCGCCATACCCGTTTTTACTGAGTTTGACGATGTAGGCGGTGTCAGGTGTTTTTACTGCTCTATTGCTCATACTGTAGGAATCCTATTGGCAGCGTTGCCATTAGGTCCAGCGTACTGCTTTAGAGTTTTGAGACCAGCGTCTGATTGCTCAGGCGACAGGTCTACACCTTTTCCACCCCCAGCGTTAGCTCGTGTCCAGCTGTGACCGTTTACTGATTCTGATTTCAGGCTTCCCGATACCGAGTAGTCTTCGTTAGAGTAGTAAGCGACCATATCTGCCCACAAGTAGGCTAGGTCAGAAGGCATATTTGTACAATCTAGCCAGTCAGCGTCAACTGCGACCATAAGTCCGTTGCCGTTACCGACATTCTCTACAAGCCAGCTGTACCAGTCCCAGTTGAACCATGTTGTCTCGCGCTGGATGAACTTACCAAACTTACGAGCGTTCTTTGATGTAAAGCCAGTCAAGTCCCAGATAGTGACGAACGAATCGTCATTCTGAACTTGTACCAGTTTGACGTGGTAGACGTTACGGAACGGGTCAGTTTGGATGTAGATGTCTTTATCGTTGTAGTTAAACACGCGATATTCGCCATCTTGTTCATCAGCAGGAAGCAACGAGTCCACGTTTACAGGGTAGTACGGATACGCCCCTTGGAACTGCACTTTGCCGAGTTCTTCTTTGTCAAGGTTCTTGTTTGGAGAGAGGGAGTAGCCTAGCGCCGATTCTAGCAGACCATTTACTCGGCGAATGGTTGCGTTTACACGCGCCACATCCGCTTCGGAAACAGTTTGACCTGTTAGTTCTTGGTATTTCGCTAGGTCCACTCTCGTTCCCCTGTTATGTTACTGTTTGTTTTTAAGAGTCGCTACTCGATTAAGAGATAGCAGCAGCTGAGATAGCAGCTACAAGACGTGTGTCTTTAACAACACCACCACGGAAGAATGAACCACGAAGGACAACCTCGTTACGCTGGTAAGCTGAGTATGTCTCGCCATCCAGTTCGTAAGATGCTGAACCATCGACGTCGTACTTCAGACCACCGCTAACACGACCTGTGAAGGTGCTTAGCTGTGCGTAGAAGACAGCGTAAGTAACAGTTACGGCAGAACCGTGAACTAGGAACGAACGAGTTTCAGTTGTGTTGATAGTAGGTAGCAAGTCGTTTGGCACAGTTACGAATGGAGTTCCGAAGATTGTTCCGTTAGCAACTTCCTGTAGAACAGCAGCGTTGTTTGTTGAAACAGCCTGTCCAATCAAGAAAGCCTTAGTCTTGTTGTTGAATACAAGTGTACCTGTTGATGTAGCGTCAGATGCAAGAGCAACTGTCTTAGCCCAACCAACTAGACCGTCGCTGATGTCCATTGTCTGAACCTGACCATTGCTGTCAACAGCTTGCTGTAGACGTGCGATGACCAACTGAGCGCGCTTGCGGTCGTAGTCGTTACGGTAGCCCTCTGCGATGTCAGACAGAATGTCAGCAGCAGCGAACTTGATAACGTTGATTGAGATAGGGGTAACGGCAGCCATTTCCTCTAGACGGTCTGTGTGCGCACCGTAGCCAGGAGTCGAAACAGGCTTCAAACGGTCACCAGTTTGGTCTGGACCAACACCGATAGGCACTGATGTCATGTCGATGTCAGATGAACGTGTCAACCAACCGAAGTCGATAGAGTTAGTTTCTTTCCAGTTAGTGATGCTCAAGATAGCTGTGTAGTCGTTACGGACAGTAGCAATCTCGTTGTAAAGCTCAGGTCCGATAACAAAGTTACCAAGGTCAGTAAGTGTCAAGCTGTTCTTAACAAGCTTAGCCTCTTTAAGAGCGTTAAGGTTGATTTCGTTGATTTCAGCAAGAGTCTTAGCGCCCTCTACAGAGTGCATACGCTCTACAGCAACAGCAGCGTTAAGTTGCTTTGCGAATAGCTCGTCAGACGAAAGATTAGCGTAAGCGTTTTCTTCCTTGTCATCTTCAACTTTTTTGAACTCAGGTGCTTTAGCAGCAGCGTCAAGAGCGTTCTTAGCCTCTGCCTTAACAGCAGCTAGTTCTTCTTGTACTGGCTTAAGAGCGTTAGCAATAACTTCTGCTAGTTCTTCATTAGTCATTTGATTTTCCTTTTTATCTAATTCTTCTTTTTCTTTTGATTCTTTTGCAGCTTGTTCTGCTTTCGCAGCTTCTTCTGCCTCTTTAGCCTCTGCTTCTGCTTTTGCAGCAGCCTCAGCAGCTTCTTTAGCTTGTGCCTCAGCTTCCGCCTTAGCTTTTGCTTCCTCGGCAGCCTTGTTTTCGGCTTCCTCTTTTTCGGCAGCTTCCGCAGCAGCTTTTTCTTCTGCTTCTTTTGCTTCCTTCTCGGCTAGTTCTTTAGCTTCCGCTTCTTCCTTAGCCTTCTTCTCTGCTTCAGCAGCTTCTGCTTCTTCGGCAGCCTTTTTTTCAGCTTCAAGTTTAGCAGCTTCTTCTTCAGCGAGTTTTGCTTTTTCTTCTTCTGTCATGCTTTCTTCCTCAACGGCGTTCTTGATTTTATCGGCGATACCAGTAACATCTAGACCGTTTGACTTAGAGAGTTCAAGTGAATTATGAACAATCTCGTTAAATTGATTTGCGACAGCATTGTAGTTGTTTGGTAGAACTACCTGTGACAATCCTACGAGTTCGGCGTTATAGAAGATACGGTCTTGGTCATCAGGGTAAGGTCCCATTGTTTCAATACTGAAAGAGTTAGAGAATCCCTGCTTAAACAAATCGTAAGCGAGTTGTCCGTATGGGTTCACTAAGGCGTACTGAATTGCTGAGACGACTACACGATTTCCTTGCTTGGCGACACCGATTGCTTTACCAATCAGGTTGCCGAGAGTATCGACGTGGTCGGCTGTAAGTTGCTTCCCGTATTGGGAAATGTCCATCGAATTGATGTCGTACTTAGTACCGTTGCGCTGAACAGAATCATCTGTGATAGTTAGACCGCCAGGAAATGAAATAAGTCCATCGCCTTCGTCTACAAAACTATTCTTAGAAACTGAGACTTGTAATTGGTTTTTTTGTTTGTCCATTTACTTCTTTCTCGTTTTCTGTTTCTTTTTTAAGGTGGTTTTTATCTTGGGGTTATCATATCGCGGTGCTTTGGATAGCCTCTGGATACCTTCAATAGTCATTATAGCACAAGCCCACTACTGGTCAGTCAGATGCCACTCTGAGCCATCGTACCATTTAACTAGAGCCTGTTGCCATTCGCCATCAACTAAGGTGTAAACGATACCGTACTTGAATCCTGTGCCGATAAGTACCTTCTTTGTACCGAAGTTAGGCAGGATAATACGAGCGTCTGTAGAGTGGTGGACAGTCTGTTTGTGACGAACCAATGCGTCTGTCGAGTGCATTGTTGTGACGATTGAACGAAGCAACGCGTCAGTTGTGTGGTAAGGATATACCTCTGCACGCTTTAGCGCATCTGTTAGGTGAGCTGATACATATGCGCGACGCTTGTTGGCATCAGAGGTGTGCGCTAATGTGTTTCGAGTACGCTTTAGGGTATCTGTATTATGTGCCAGCGTTAGACGACGGCGTAACAGGCTATCTGTTGTGTGTGTACGGAGAATACCAGACTTACGCTTATTAGCGTCAGTGTTGTGGGAGATAGTATCTACAGAGCGCTTGTTTGAATCTGTGTTATGTGTTAACGCGTTTGCCTTACGTTTCAGGGCATCAGTCAAGTGGGCGAGAATATTACCCGCCTTCTTCTTATTTGCGTCAGTTGTGTGGGTTTTACTGAATATCTTACGCTTTAGAGTGTCAGTAGCGTGAGTAAGTACGTTTGCAACACGGAGGAAGGAGTCTGTTGAGTGAGATACAGAGCCAGAAGCCTTCTTATTAGCGTCTGTAGAGTGTACTAGCGCCCATGCTTTACGGATAAATGAGTCAGTCGTGTGGGCGACACTTGTAGCTTTACGACGGTTAGCGTCAGTGTTGTGAGCAACTGTAAGCGCTTTACGCTTATTAGAATCTGTTGTGTGAGATAGGGCATTAGCTTTTCTCTTTAGCGCGTCAGTAGTGTGAGACAGGCTAAATACCTTGCGCAATAGGGAATCTGTCGTGTGGGCGACGATATTTCCAGACTTTTTCTTGTTTGCATCAGTGTTATGAGATACTGTGAAGCTCTTACGCAATAGCGAATCTGTAGTATGCGATACGGTGTTTCCAGATTTCTTCTTGTTCGCGTCTGTGTTATGCGCAGCAGTAATACCCGACTTCTTTTTATTAGCGTCGGTGTTGTGAGCCATTACTACTGTCTGACGTAGCAATGAATCTGTAGTATGGGTCTTGGTTTGCGCTTTACGGCGATTTGCATCTGTCGTATGGGATACAGATAGAGCCTTCTTCTTGTTGGAATCTGTCGTGTGCGAAACTGTGTTGGCTTTACGCTTTAGTGCATCGGTTGTGTGAGACACAGTAGCAGAGATACGGATAAACGCGTCTGTGGTGTGCATAATGGTGAACGTCTGGACAGATGGAGATAGATACGCGTCAGTGGTATGTGAGGCTGTAACGCTCTGGCGAAGCAATGAGTCGGTTGTGTGCGACTGAGTATATGATTTACGCTTGTTGGTATCTGTAGAGTGTGATACGGACAGAGCCTTACGCTTATTTGCATCTGTAGTATGAGATAGCGTAGACGCTTTGCGCTTGTTGGCATCAGAGGTGTGCGTAAGCGTGTTAGTCTTACGAATAAGAGAGTCTGTAGTATGTGTAAGTAGATTGCCAGACTTCTTCTTGTTAGAGTCAGTCGTGTGCGTCTTTGTGATACCAGAAACCTTTTTGTTCGCGTCAGTGGTATGAGTCTTGGTCTGAGCTTTACGACGGTTAGCGTCTGCTGTGTGAGTAACAGTTAGCGCCTTCTTTTTGTTGGCGTCGGTAGTATGTGTAAGGGTGCTGGCTTTACGCTTAAGGGAATCAGTTGTATGAGTTTTCGTGAATGAAGGGTTGGCGAAAATCCAGCCAGTGTTTCCACCGCCGTCAGTAGAATGAGCGCCAGCATAGAATGTAGCTCCACCTGTCGATGGGACATTTGTTAGGCTCAAGTAATCTGCCGCGACGATACCGCTTGTCTGCGTAAATGTGATAGGTGAACCGAATGATGAGATTGTGATTAGGTTACCAGCTGTACCGTGCGCGTTCAAGGTGGTGAACACGATAGAGGTTGTCATGTACTCTAATAGCGAGTATGTCTTGCCAGCTGTAAGGTTAAGAGTGCCAACGTGCAATTCGCTGTACAGGTTCATCGAATCGGTTAGTGAAACCGTACCGACAGTCTGGAATTGGTTTGAATAGTAAGCGACAGACGAGTTTGCTGGATTTACGATGATTGTTGCACTTCCAGCAGACAAGTTGTTAACCTGTTCTTCATTGGCATCGAAGTTTACACCACCGTTAGAGGTAATCGTAGAAGTACCCAGATTCATCACGGCGGAAGCGTATGTTAGAACGCCATAAGACGTGCCGTCAACTGTTGTAATATTGAAGTTATTAGTCGTAAACGTGTTAGGACCATCTTCAGTAGTTATGCTTAACGCAGCAGCTGTTAACGCGTCGGCTAGGAAGTGAGAAGTACCTGTGGTGCTACCGTAGAAAGCTACCGTAGGCAATGTCTTGCCAGCAGATGTAAGGACTGCGCTATCGGCGAAGGACAGCGCACCAGTAGACGAGTAAGAAACGGTCATTCCAGAAACGAATGTTGCGTTTCCGTATACCTGTAGGACGTGTGTTGAGAAGTCGAAGGTAGGAGTGTTTGTTACACCGACAAAGGTAACGCTCTTAGCGAAACCAGTGACGTTCAACGTAACGGTCTGGCTACCAGATGAGAATGAGTTCGCGTCGAAGTGTACAGGAGCGCCAGAATCAGGAACAGAAGCACCACCAGCGCCACCAGATACCGTAGCCCAGTGTGCTGTGTCAGACCAGTTACCAGTACCACCAACCCAATAGCGGTCAACAGGAGCAGGAACGTCTAGGACGTTATTGAATCGTGGTGAGCGTAACTGCCCGAAGGACATGGGCTACCTTGCTAATCCAGGACTGAATGCGTGGGGACGAAGCCCTGCATTACGTCCTATGTTCTTTTGCTCTGCGCGGATTTCCACGACACGGCTAATCCAGTTACCACTGTTTGCCCCAACCGATTGTGAGTTGAAGGTATAAGCGCTAACTGCTGTGTTAGTATCAAAACTTGCGACCTCTCCTGACGCCTTTATGTCTGCTCTGTTAGTCATACTTGTTGGCGGAGCGCCAGATACGTTATCTGTTGCGACTGACATTCCAGAGAACTGTGCGACTAGTGATGTTCCTGGATTTGTCATTGTTGTTATACCAGAGTAGCTAATGCTTGTGCTTGTACCAGTCTGCTGACCCGTAGAAACCAGAGGAACTTTGTTTGTCGCTTGACCACGGTATACGTTGCACACGAGGTGGGTTGCTGTTGTCCAAGTACCGCTTGTTTCAGACGATGAGCCAGCAACACGATAAGCGATAAGACCAGCACAAAGCGTACCAGTACCAGTCGCTAGTGAAGTCCAACCAGTGGGAACTGTAGGTAGAGTTGTTGAGCCGTTGTTGAACGCCCACATAACTAACAAGTCTCCGCCCTGATGACCAGAGGGAATTGTGATTGTTGTGGCGTTTGCAGCGCCTGCGTTTACATATGTTACTGCCATTATCGTATTTTCTCCGTCATAGACATACCGTTCTGTACACCTAATGTTTGGTAGTTGTTTACTTTATAGCCAGTGTTATATACCTCAAATATCGCATAACCAAATTTAGTAGAGGCGTTTACTGTAACTGTCTGAGCGGCAAAGTTTGCGCATCCGCCATTAGTGTCCCAGATTGCAACAGATGGTACTGAACTGTCTGAACGGAGTGTGAGATTAGGCAAGTCTTTTACTAGGTTTGTAGCCGTGCTGTGTTGCAACATAACACATACCCAGCTCTTACTACTACCAGTTTGCTTCTGGCTCCAAGCGGTGCCAGTAGGCAAGTTTAGAGATGAACCCGTGGTAAAGTTACTGGAAAATCCGCCTTGAATTGTGGGAGTACCAGTTGACAAGGTGTTTGTAGTGGTGTCACGGTAGACGACCATAGAGATGTGGGTGGCGTTTGTCCATGTGCTTGCAGCCTCAGAGTCGGAAGTAGCGAACTTGAAAGATACGTTCTGAGCATATCCAGTACCAGAGCCACTTGTCTTATTAGTGTACCCAGCAGCTGTGGTTACGAAAGTAGCAGATGAAGCGTTAGTAGCAGAGACAATCATCATGTCACCAGTTCTAGTTGCAGCTGGTGGTGTAATAGATGTGCCTGTCGCTGTTGCGAATCCTACGAATTGTATTGCCATTAGTTTGCTACCTCCGAACGACTCATACCATTCTGCACACGCAGGTGGTTATATGGACCGTCTGAGTTTAAGTTATTAAAGTTTGCCCAAGTGAATGTTCCTGGATTAGTCTCATTCTGGAAGCAAGTCCCAGCCAGAACTACTGTCAGAGCTGTTACAGCGATTGGGTTTGATTGGGAGGCGCGAACCACCCAGTTAAGACCGTCGCTAGATGTCTCCCAATAAGTTACACCGCCAGATTCACGAATCTGCCACCAAGCGTGCGTTGAAGCGTTGTAGGCGAATGAATTAAGTGTTGTGCGAGAGTTAGACACGAGTTTCTGCGCATATAGCGTTCCTCCCTCGAATGTCCAGTTGCACATATTACTAGAGTTGATACGGACTTGGAAAGTTGCATCGGCTAGTGTGCTAGCACTGGGAGTACCAGTAACTTGCACGAACGCGTAGCTACTAGTAAGGTCATATGTCGTGTTGGACGATATGTCCCCGTCTGTAGACGATGTTGAAGAAGCTGGATAGTTACAAGTAACTCCGTTGCCGTAAGAAAGCGTTGCCGAACCACCAGTAAACGGCGTCCACTTGGTTGTATCAAGTGCTGAACTTACGAATGAATCTTTTAGTGTCGCCATTTTTGCCATATTAGTTGCTTGCTACCCCTGCTGACATACCACCAGCTTGAAATGTTGTTGGTAATGTACCGATGTTCCTGTAACTGATGTTAAAGTTATCGAATATACCGTATGAGGCGTTGGACTCGTTCTGCCAACAGCCTGATTGAATCTGTGCGTACATCGCCGTTATTGCGAACGGATTTGCTAGTGACCATCGGTTTGTCCAAGTCACTGCGTTTCCAGATGTGTCGAAGAAGATTGTTCCCCCTGATTCGCGGATACGAAACCACTGGTGTAGGGACTTGTCTAGGTTGATAGAAGCACCCACTTGGTTTTGTACGCCAGATACCTGCTTGAACGCCGACAGAAGACCGCTAGATGCAGTTATCCAGATAGCGTTAGTACCGTCTTTGTAAAGACTGAGAATTACCTCGTGCGACGTGATTGTTTGGTCGCCAAAGTCGTATATCTGTGTGTAGAAATAACTACCTGTTAAGTTATACGGAACAGCCGTAGAGTACGCGTTGTACTGGCTAGTGGCTGTATGGTCTACCCTAATACGCCCGTTAGATGTTGTGACCTTTGTAGCGTCAGCAGAGTTATCCGATTTCGACCATACTGTGAGGTTGAAACCACCGTCGAAGTTGTCTTGAAGTGTTTCGGCGAGAGCCATGACGCCCTCCTAGTTCAAAGACTCGATTGAGTAGTCGATACCCTGAATAGAGTTAGCCGAGTTAGCTGTACCCCAAGTTGCTGTTAGTGAGAGTGCTGTATCCGCTGTAAGGTCAACTGTGACAGCAACAGGAGTTGTACCACCAGTTGAACCAGATGCAAGTGGCTGTGTCAAACCGTAGTTTGTTACTGTACCTGCCGTAGGAGCTGTTGATGTGAAGGTTGTAACTTCACCGTTACACATAAGAGTACCAGATGAACCGTTAGCGCGAACTTGTAGTAGAATCTCGAATGAGCCAAGTGCCGTCATTGAAGCACCACCACCCACTGCTGATGTTGTTGTTAGCGCACCTGATTTAGCAAGTACTGTACCAGCAACACCGCCCCAACGGAGCTGGAATGTAAGTGTTGGAGTCGCTGTTGTACCGTAAGCGAAGTAACCGCGTAGGCGCAAACGACGACCATCCTGCAAGTAGTTCGCAGGGATTGTTACGTTAGGGAACAATACTGTTTCAGTTGTCGTGTTGGCGACGGCTGTAGCAGAGCTTGTTGCCCAAGTAATTGTCTCTGACCAAAATTGTCTTGACATTTATTTTTCCTTTTCTTTTAGTAGCTGTGCTACCATTTCTGTTAATTTATCAACCTTTTTGTTGAGTTCATGCGTATCGACAGGTTCGACGCCCGTACCGAGACATCTCTGGCAACCAGATGAGCTTCCCGTGACGTTGTTTGTGTAGCCGAAGCCTGCGCAGTAAGCACATATGTCTCCAAGGTCGCCACGAGTGTTCTTGATTACCTCTGTTGGGCGCTCTTTGTGTGGGTCTAGACCGTCCATTAGGCTTCCTCCCCAGCTGGTGGATAGAACCACTCGCTATTAGGTAAGAACTCTGCGACAGCTTCTACATGCCCGTCGCTTTCAAAGATTCCCAAGATACCCTTCTGCCCATCTTTGCCGATTTTACCGACGATGTGGCAAGTTTCTTCGATACCGTTGCCAGCGCTCTGCTGATTACGGCGACGCCAGACAAGACGTTCACCCTTCTTGAAATTAACAAGAAGAACTCGTTCGTTTCTTCGCCAATCCCATAACTCAAAAGATTTCAAGTTAGTCAGAGGCAAGTCCTCGTAAGAGTTCTTCTGTCCAGAGGCAGCTACCTGAGAGACGCTTCCGCCCTCGTTATCGTATGCTACCCATCTAAATTTTTCGCCAATTTCTGACATTGCATTGTCCTTTTCTCTCATTGCATTGAGATAATAGTGTTTTTATTTGTTAAGCGTCTACTTCGACTTCTTCTTCGCGTGTCCACCAGCCTTTACCGACTACTGGAAGTCCGCCACCTTGCTCGCGCTCGTCTACGCGCCCGTCAAGGCTGTGTCCGTATAGAGCGTATTCGTCGAGTTCTACCCCGATGTGCTTTCCTGGCTCGTCCTGTACAACTAGCACAGTACCGTGGACTGGATGTCCTTCTGGAGTATTAACCAGAATAGTTACTTTATCACCTACATTAACTGACATTTTCTATCTCCTAGCTTGACGTGTCGTCATACTTCCAAGTAAATGTTTCCTGTGCTGTTGCACCAGAAGCTGCTGTTGTACCAACCTCAATCTGGTAAACAACACGGTCGCCGAACTGACCAGTAGAAGTTGTTGAACCTGATACTGATAGTGGAGAACCGCTTGTGTAGCCAAACGCGTCAGATGGAGCGCCTGCTAGTGTTGCGTAGTTACCTGTTGTCAACTGAGTACCTGATGTACCAGCTGTACCTGTAGCCTGAACGTAACCAGTAGCTGTGTTTACTTTACAAGTAACACCTGTACCGAAGTTGTTTGAACCGTCTGTGTACCATTTAACATTGTCTACTGTACCGCTAGTGATAGCTGTTACGTCGAGACGAGTTACTACCCAGTACGAATAGTTCGTACCTGAAGTAGGAACTAGGATTGAGTTAGAAGTACCAGCAGTTGAGTGAGCGTCTTCTGCATTGGCACGAGTGTTAATGCTCGTGATGTCTGTCGCAGATGGACCTGAACCCGTCAAACGACGGATAAGAACTGTTGCTGCCATTTATATTTCCTCTTTATTTCTTTTGTTTACTATTTTTTATTATACAGGAACGACCTATGCGGTATCTATCCATGTGTCCTCTGTCGTTGCGTTGAGCGGAGGAACCGAACCTACCCATTCCACGAAGTAAGCATCTGGACGGGCGACGCTTGGGTTGGTCTGATGGTGAACCCTAACGAAGGTGCTAACACCCGTGTCTCCCTTTGGACCGACGCCACCTGTGCGCTTAAGGGAGATGGTGTTTTCCTCTTTCTTAAGGCGAATGTTCTCCCTGCGGTTAACAAGTTTTATCGTCTTGTTAGTTTTGCGAAGACGAATTTGAGACATTACGATACCTCAGTTGAGTCTAGAGCTTCGTGAACTGTAAAATCTGGGAACTCTACTTCGTCGCAGTCACCACAGTTTTCGTCTTGTGGAGAAGGGAACTTTTGAGGTTCGCCAGATACGTCTGTAACATTTACCTGATACTTGTAAGTACCAAGAGGGATAGCTGTGTCTGTGCTTGTCAAAACAAATGTACCCTTACCGTCCGTAAGAGTAATGTGCTTCGTAAGAACGTATAGCTCTCCTGGATTGCCGACATAAATATCAGCAGAGACATCTGTTGCGTCACCAGTATCGAGAGGCAGAGTTACCCTCTCGCCATAGCGTATGTTTATTGATTCCATTTTTACCTTTAACGAGAGTGAGTTTGTGCGATTTGGCTTCGTCTCTGGAAACCTTAGACATCTTACTTGTGTAGCTCGTTTCTACACTAAGAAAATTCGCATAATCTCGGAGGATTTATTTGTCTATATTCATTATAGCATTAAGAGACGAACTGTTCTGGGACTTCGACGACAGGTGGTTCGACAGGAGCAGACTCCTTGCCGAGAACAGGGTCGATAGCTAGAACTTCTTGCGCAAACTGACGAATCATGTCGAGAGAGACGCTAAGAGGAGCTGTGGCGTTGTTGATACCGATTACTTGGAATGTGACATTGCCACCGTAGCTTCCTTGGTCTAGGATTACTAGGTTTTGTACTTCTACGATTGTTGGTTCTATATTCATATTATTCCTTTATTAAAACATTACTAACATGCTACCATAGCCTGCCTCTGTGCGGGTCGCAGTGAGCGTGCCAGAAGCGCCTGTCGTACCAGAAGCTGAACTTCCTCCGACGTTTGTAGCGTGAGCGCCTCCCGCGCCTCCAGAGCCACCTGCCATAGTGACTGTACCATTGTTGACGAACTGCGTGCCGTAAAAGACTTTCACGTTCGCGCCACGTCCACCGCCTCCACCGCCTCCACCGAGACCTCCAGAGAAGCCACCGCTTTGGTTGTATCCGTTGCCACCGTGTCCACCAGCGCCACCAGCTGTACCAGAGGTGTTAATAACAGAGCCAGATTGGAGGTTGACTTCACTGCCCCTTAAGACAAGCTGTACGCCAGACTTGCCAGCTATACCACCAGCTCCACCACCTCCGAGCGAACCGAAGGAGAATGTACCACCAACTGTACCAGTTCTGTCTGAGCGTCCTCCTGGACTCGTACCATCGCCACCGTTAGCACCGTAAGCAGAGCCACCTCCACCACCAGTGTAACCATAAACGTTCCAAGTACCAGTTCCAGATGTAGCGTGCCACCACGCCCATGCTCCACCACCACCACCTGCGGATGTTCCACCGTTACCACCGTTGTTCCAGTTTTGACCGTCAGAACCAGCGTTGTCGGCAGCGAATGCAGAGTTTCCTCCACCACCGCTTCCTCCGCTAGAACCACCATTGCCACCAGAAGTGTTCAGGGTGAAGGCAGGACTCGAGCTAACGACCTTGCCACCGAAGCCACCACCACCGAAACCGTTTCCCTGTACAGCAGCAGTGTCACCGCTCCATACACCACCAGAAGCACCAGTAGCGACTCCTGGAGAGCTGTAAACTGTGCCGTCGATTGTAGTAGACCATGTGTTAGCACCAGCTGTAACAATGTTCGTCAGCGAGATAGTGCCTGAAATATCAATTCTACCTGTCGCACAGAGATACAGAACGGAGCCTGTGGTATCTGTTGAGGTTATAGTTCCGCCAGCGTCAACGATGATGTCTGTGTACTGGTATTTGTGGTCAAGCGAAAGATTAACGGTCTGACCGTTTGTAACATGTAGTAGTCCGTCAGAGCCATTACCCAACATAGATTACGCCTGCATATTTACACCGATTACATGCCAAGCGCCAGCGGTTGCGTTGTAGGTAGCTCCCACATATATCCACTTGTTAGCAACTGTTGCTGTTGGGAGAGAAACACCGATACCGACATAAGAAGAATCCCATGTAAGCGTTTTCGATGTGCCAGCGTCCCTAATACAGAACAGCATCTTCCGACCGTTGGACGGAGTACCTGTAATGGCGTTGATTGTTAGGTTTGCAGCGAGCGCCGTCACGTTATACTGCCCATAATCGAGTACTGGAGTGATTGAGCTTGCGCTTGTTGTGCTGTTGACCGCTGTAGGTTGGAGTTCAGACTCATTGTAATACAGCTTACGGTCTGTACCGATACGGAAGATAGATGTACCAACTGGGACGGCGATAGTCTGGGTTGTTGAGCCAAGCTTGTCTGTAATCTTAACCTGAATCGAGAACGAGTGTGTAGAGGAGGCAGAACCAGCAGCAGCAATGATAACTGTTGAGTTACCGTTAATAGCTCCTGTGGTTGCAGTCTGTGTTGTGGCGAGGTCAGTCCAAGCGCCATAAGAACCACCGTCAGTTGCTACGCGGTACTCTGCTTTGTTAGCAGAGGCTGTAGTCGCCGAGTGGATTGAGTTCTTATCTGTGCCAGATAGCGTCAAGGGAGAGATATTACCAGCAACCGTAAGGATAAGCGCATCGTCGTAACCGTTAGCACGACCAGCTGTAGATGTTACTACTGGAGCAGCGTACGGAAGTATATTAACACTAGCTGTCGCGAGCTTGCTGTTACCACGAGAGTCCACCGCCGTAACGGAGATTGTACGCGTACCCGTAACGTCCGATACCGCTCCTACATCCTTCATGACTGTAGACGTCGAGTAGGCTAGGTTCTGTGAATAGCCACCAATGTTGATGGTGTAGTGGTCCATTGTGGCGTTCTTGTTCGGAGTCGCCTTGTTGCCAGAGCTGACTGTTACTTGTAGGTCGCTCTGTCCCTGAATAAGTACTTGGTTATTACCAGTAATAGTTGAAGTCGTGCTGTTAGCGTCTGCGAATGTGAACGTAGAGAATGTAGGGTTTGCTTGCCCAGAATCGTTAGCAATAGTATACGAACGGTCGCGGTAATCCCAGCTATCTCCACCTAGTGAGTCGTGGATACCGATACGGAGTGTACCAGTGTTCGAGTTGGGCGACGCTTGTTGCAATAGTGTAGGCAGCGTGCCAGTAAAGTCAAAGTTATAGCGCGAACCAATACCACTAGCAGAAGTGTAGATTCTGTTTCCAGGAGCAGCTTCAATCCATGCGTCTACAGCGGTTCCAGCAGGGTTTGTAAACTCAAGCCACATTGGACCTTCATCTGTAGCAGCAACGCCACCCGAGTCCATAGATAGGGCTGTAAGAGAAGCGTGACGAGGGATGGTAGGCAAGTCCCAAGAACCAGAGTTAGAGTAGTTGCCGTAACCGTATAGCCAACCCGTAGAGGAGATACCAAAGTTCTTTGTACCGTCGCCGTTGTGATAGACGTTATAAGAACCGTTTAAGAGCTGAACGTCACCACCAACGGTGATGTTTGACCATGTGTTACCACCGATAACCTGACCACCGTTAACGTATCCTGAAACAGACTTAATGGCGTTAGAATACCAAGTAGCGGTTGAGCCACCAGACTTAGATACACCCCATTGCCAGTTAATGGTCGAATAATTACCACCAATGTTCTGGCTTGCCAGTTGCCATTGGAAATAGAAGTATGTAAAGTTGGCGACGCCTGAGTTTACTCGTCCTGATGTTGCCATTAGCTAATTGCTCCTACGAATGCTAGTCCCTGAATTGTTCCGCTAGTAATAGGGATAGCGCGAATTACGTTACCAAAGTTTACGTTACCATCAATCTGCATGTTAGCCACCTCTGTTGTATCACGGTTCACCCAGAACACCTTTTGGCTTGTACCAGATGCGTCAGAATAACCAGCAAACTCTAGAGGGGTCATAACTGTATAGTCGCCAGCATGTGTGCTACTAGATACTCGAATACCCTCAGTTGTCAAGGCTACCTGTGTGTTAAGGATTTCAGAGTGCGACTGGTCCCAAGCAACAAGAGTCGGTCCATTCATTACGCGGAGGTCGGTGATTTCAATGCTTGCAGTTGTACCTGTGACCTCTATAGTGATGTCCCAGTAGTTCTGTCCAGGAGTGATGTTCTCTAGCTTGAGTTCTTCCCAAACATACCCAGTGCCGCTAGCGATAGGAATAGTGTAACTCGTAACGTCGTTGCTCAGGGTAACTGTTGCGCTACCGTCCCCGAGTAACTTGTTGACACGGAAGCCGATTGAGTAAGCTGATGTGTTAGCAACTGTTAGGCGTTGAGTAATCTTAGGGCTTGCTCCCACTAGCTGGATTGCGTTGCCTGAGATAGCGCCTGAGCTGAGTGAGCCTGCGCTCGAGTAGCTTGTAACCGTACCAGTACCAGTTTTTGTCCAGAATGATAGGCTACCATCTACTTCCTTTGCGTATCCTACTGAGTTTAGGATTAAGTTCCCACCGCCGACGCTTTGAATCTGTGTCGTGACGTTATTGATGGTCTGGTAGACCTCTGTAAAGGCATTAGTTGTGTTGATACCATCGGTAATCTGCTGGCTAACGATGCTTGTGATGTCGTTGCCCTGTTTGTCCACCTTAATCTCTGTGTCGTAGATGGTCTTAAGAATACCACCTGCTGTTTGGTAGTTAATTGTTGATGGGTCGGGAACAACAGATACAAGTGTCTCTTTAATTGAGCCTGCGAGTGTCAAATGCACCTCGCTGAGTAGGGATTGTACGACTGTTGAACCCTGCTGATAGAAGATAACATCTCCTACCTCGTGCCAACCAAGACCAATAGTCTCGGAAGTGCTTGCGTTCCAGCCGATACCCAATAATGCGTTATATAGCGGAGGAAGCAGGTCTTGGCGGTCGTCATCAAGGATTTCGACGTTGTTAATCTGTACCTCTTGCGTCTCTAGCTCTGTAAGAGTGATAGTTCCAGTACCTGCTGTCGTCAAGTCGATGACGTTTGTACCGTCTATACCGTCTTGGAACGTAGGAGTCAGGGCAAAGGTGTCTGCGCTACCGTTAGTCCAGATGAAATAGTTAGTATCAGCTAATAACGGAGCTGGGAGCGTACCTGTAGACGCTAATTGCACCAATGTACCGTCTTCCATCTCATTACCAGTAATCGTGATGAGGTTTGTTGTTGTGTTTACGCTTGTAATAGTGTTGGAGATTGATTTTGAGTTCGATTCGGCGACGTTGTCGTTCTGTGGCACACGTCCCAGCACCACTGAGGTTACTGGACCATATTTGTTACCGATTTTGAGCTTCTTCAACAGGTCGGAGTCGAGAATCTCCTCCTCTGGTTCTTCTTCATCGACATCTGGTAGTTCACCGACGCGACGGCTCTGGAGAATATTGAACTTGTCGTATACGATTGTGGAACTGCTCGCTTCTGACGCCCATGTACCAGCTGTAGGTTCTGCCACCAATGAGCTAACGTCAATAGGGTTAGCCATTGAGTAGTCTATAGTCCATGTGTAACCGTCCGCTGACGTTTCCCAATAGGTAGTACCGAGAGCTTCGCGCACCCTGAAATACTTATCGTTAGTGCTACTGTATGCGGAGCTATGTACTGTTGTACGAACAGAGGCTACAATCTTTTGGGCGAGCTTAAGACCGCCTGTAACAACCCACAGTAGGGCTTCTGTGTTACCTGCATTGCGTACCTGTACTGGATATGCTTCTAGAGAAGTCAAGGCTTGGTTGCCTGCGCTCACCAGCTTCATGCTGACCTGCTTGCCAGTCATGTTGAACCGTGGAGATATAAGACCGTGGTATTGTGTCGAACTAGATGGCAAACCGATGTTGAGCTGTCCGTTAACGATACTCATAGTGCCAGTGTTGTACGAACCACCGCTCCACTTAGTTGTCGTATCAAGCGTGTTGAAGTCATCTGCGAATGGCGTAGGACGAGAGTTGTAGCTGACAAATGTCAAAGTCGTGTCTGAGACGCGTGCAGTCGTGCCTGTAGAGGCTGCAATCTCTTGAATAACCGTTTGTAGCGTTGCGTTAGATAGGTTAGCGTAGAGGTCTTCTGCAATCTCATAACTCGCGTTCGGCAATACCTCGAAGTCTGCCATAAGGTCTAGACCAAGCGTACTCGCCATACCCTGTGCCAGTTCGGTCACCGTAAGAGGATAGGTCACGATACCAGTCGTGTACGGAGTCCTGCTTGCAGTCCACATGTGGTCGTATAGGGTAACGGTAGTGCTTCCAGCCTCATAATCGAAGGCGATAGAGTCCACAATAAAGAAGCCCTCGCTAATGTAGTCGAATCCACTCACGCTTGGGTCGGTGTTATACAGTCCGAGACGAATCTGGAAGATGTCACCCTCCAAAGCGGTGTCGATAATACCCAACAGCTTGACTGTAGCCTTCTTCGTGACAGTACCCAAGAAATTACCAACAGAGTCGATAGTAGCTGACATCAGGTAATCAGATGACGTCCACTCGGCAGTTGTATCATCAATAAACCCATAAGGGTCTTGGAACTGACGTACTACAACAACATCCGACGCTTTAACGGGTGCTTCTGCTAGTGTTTCGAAGACTGAATCGTGAATTATCATTAGTTAATCGGCTGAATCCTTACGCCAGTCTGTATTTGTGCATTGTTATCTGCACCAAACAGGAAGTTAAGTCCACACTTACGACAACGTGCCTCGCCAGCAGAGCCAGCAGTCACCTTTACGCAGAGGGAGTTACACTTGTAAAGTTTCTGGTCAGATTTGCTGATACGTTCGTAGGGGCATCGTACCTCTAACAGCGTGGTAGCATCTTCTGGCAGACTCTTTTCGTTTTCGAGTGCTTTATCCATATAATCTCTTTCGGATTTACTGTTTATATCTATAACCAGTATACCAGTTGCAAGAATTGCCAAAAACAAGCCCCACAGCGCGATTTACTGTGGGGAATGGGATTATGTGCCTTTTAGCGTCTAAAACGCGTTAGACGGGCTTAGACGTCGTCTGAGGGCGTATTTACGTCGTCTGCTTCTATGACATTGTTGATTGTTGGGATTTCACCAGTCTCTTTTTGTACTACGTTCTTGTTAAGAACAGTTGCAGGGATATTCTTCTCGGAGTCGCTCGAGTTGCTCTGCTGTGGGTTCTGTTGAACCGATTTCTTGTATAAAAAAGCGTCTAATGTCGCCTGTTCTTCGGGACTAAAGACATAATAGGGATTATTCTTCAGTGCGATTAGTTGTTCTATCGTCTTCATTTGTTTGTTCCTCTAATTGTTGCTGTACTAATAATAACACGTCTTCCTCTGGTTTTTGCAGATATTCCGCTAAGTCGATAGAGGCGATGCGTCTGATTGTGTCTACTGTGCGCTCGGGGACATGGACGCCAGCGTTCTGCGCATTCTCGTATAACTGCAAGACCACTAACATGCCCATCATCTGTCCGTGTCCGTAGTCGTCGCTTGGTAGTGGCTGTTTCATTATATAAGTTTCTTTATCTTGTTTCTATAAACACTTATATAAGTATCTAAAGACTTATATATGTTTTTATCTTGTGGCGAAGACTGGACAAGTTTTAATCCAGAGTTCTTGGTACATGTCGCCATTAAGAGCTGCGAGATTAGCGGAGTAGGCAATCATTCTGTCGAGGCGCTCTGCCTCATCTTCCTCGTCGAATTTGTCCATGACGTGAAAGCGGTAACCCCCGTTCAGCTTGTATTTAAGGATAGTGAGGGAGTCAACGTCGTCCATTACGAGGCAGCCTCCAAAACAGCTGCTATCGTGTCCTCATCTTCTACTTTGGGCAAGCCCTTAGCGTCGAGGAATACTTCTTCCGTGTCTTGGTCAACAAAATACTTAGTTCCATTCACTGTAATCGACAGCAGTGGCTTGTCGTCCAGTGTTCCTACCATTAATTCTCTAGCCATTGTGGTGTTCTCCATTCACTCTCTATTATGCTCTTTTTTCACAAAAAACACAACCCCTAACTCATTTCCGCATAGACAGTATCACCGTCTATCTTAGTGACCATTAGTCGTGAATTACTCGTTCCTAACACCTCTGCTTCGCCCATTGTCTTACCGCGCTTGCCAAATGTAACTAAGTCGGGAAGAATTACCTTCTGTCCCTTTTTAGCAGTTATAACTAGCATACTGCCACCCTTGTATTTGAACTTCTCAGCAACCTTCTGGTCTGTGCTTGTGCTTAGGAATGAACGTAAGCTAATAGTGTCTCCTACTTGAGCGCTCTTGTGCATTGGGTGTTCTGTTCCCCTATAAAGAGTAGCGTCTGCGGATAGGGTGATGTTGCCTGCGCGGTCGATGTCTGACATAACGCCACCATAAGTAGTATCAGTACCGTAGATGGTTAGAGGGTCGTCGAGTTGGTTCTTACGGGCGTGTTCGTTAATCGCGTCGTAGAAGTGGCCTTGGTACGCACGAACGCCATCTGTTGTGGCTTCGTCGTAGTGTCCGTGTTCACCGCTCCAGTATGCGTCCTCGATGTGCTTGTTAAAGCTCTTAACGTCTCCGAGCTTATTCAGGTCGATAGATGAGGAGCTTGCTTTCTTGGCGAACTTGCCATCCTTGTCACGCTTGTGCTTGTCTTCCTCGAATGGGACATTGTTCAGTACCTTCCAGTCGTAGGTGTTGACGAACGTGCCGTCGTCCTGCTTGATTAGCAGCTCGTAGCGACAGTGACAGTTAACGTGGATGTGACCGCTTTGGAGCTTCTCGTAGTTGGCTTTGAACTTGTAGGTCTTACCGTTATCAGTAACCGTTAGCGTCTTGCCGAACGGTACGAAGTCCTGCGTGAATGGAATAGGGTGTGCATGGGTCTTGTCGATGATGTACTTACAGATAGCCTCTGGGTGTCCTGTGTTGCTTACTAGGCGCTTGTAAGCTTTCTCTGTTAGTTTGTTCTGGGCGAGGAACTGCTGGTCGGCGTCGAACTGGCTCATAGTGAATACACGGTTCGCTTCGTTGCCAGCGATGGTAATAGCGCGACGCTTGCCCACGCTAGAAAAGTTCTCTTGGAGCTTCTTGATAACGGTGTTACGGCTCTCCCCTTTAAGAATAAGGTCGCGGGCATAAGCATAAATGTCTTGGTCGCCGAGAACGGCAGCTTTGTACTTCTTATCATCATCACCGCCCAGTTGCTCATACTTGTCGATAAGGGCAGCGCGAATCTCTGGGTTAGTTAGCTCGTCTGCGATTGCATCGTCGAGGGATTTCTTAATATCTTTAGCTATGGTGTTGACATGGCTCTTAGCGCCACGCTCTGCTTGCTTCTTCATAGCAGCTTGACCACTAGTAGTCTGTGCGTAGACAGTCTGCATGCCGTAGTGTACATACAGCGCTTGTAGGCGTTGCTTGGCGTATAGGGGAAGCAAAATAGCTCCGATGGTTAGGAGCGCGAACATAAGCGTGTTTACCTGCTGGGATTCCTGAGCGTTCTCTAGAATCTTCTCAGCAGCAGAATAGTCTCCATCTTGTACAGCTTGGACATACTGCGCGAGTATCTGGTTATCGACGCGCTGGACACTCTGCTTAAACTGTTCGGTAGCTAGGTCAATCTGGCGCTGTTCGTCTGGGGTGATGTTGGCATTAATAGCTAGGACGCGAGGAGAGTTATCTTCTTTAGTGCCATCGCAAGGGTTTGGTCCAGCATAGCCACGGTCTAGTCCGCTACCGTCGCAACCGTAGCACTCTTTACCTGTATCGTGTTCACCCTTGCCACCGCAACAACGGCAATTGCCACCATTTTCTGGTACGGCGCGGTCTTCTGAATCAATGTCGAAAAAATTACTTACAGGCTCTCCCCTAAGTTCTGCTAGGAGCTTTGCAGCTTCCTTCTTGGCAGTCTTGACCCTCTTAGCGTTTTCTTCTGGGGTGACTAGCTCTGCGCTTGCAGCAGCCTGTAGAGCAGCTTTAAGAGCAGCTAGTGAAGCAGCGCTAGGATTGGTAGGGGTCGGAGCTTGTTGTTGTGGAGCAGTATTATCCTGCATATTAACTCACTTGGTCGGTATAGTTGGGGTCTGTAGGAACAACGGGTGCTTGTGGTTTCGTTATCTGGGCGATTTCCTCTGGGGTAGCACCAGCAGCGTACAATGCAGCCACGAGAGCATCTTCGTCAGATAGTCCCTGCTGTAGTGTAGGCATACCGAGAGCAGCCAAATCAATCTCGCCTGTAACGAACTGAGTTGCAATGTCTTCCTCGTAGCCAGCAGCAACAAGCGTTTGCTTGAAGGCGAGCTGTCCTTGGTTAACTTGGATTTCGAGTAGTGCGTTAGCGTTGTCGCTTGAGAGTGGGTTGTTTAGGGCAATCTCATAGCCGAACTTGTCGAAGTCTTCTGGGTAGTAGCGCTTGTAGTCTAGGTTCAACGCGCCAATCATCTTCTTCACCATAGGCATAACCGCGTTCTCGGTGAAGTCGTCCTTCTGTACGGCAGCTGTCTCGCGTCCAGTACCGCTTTGGTCTAGACCGAGTTGGTTATTAGATGTACCGCCGACAGAGATAAGCATGTCGCGGTTGTTCTTGTTAACGTCCGTAAGAGCAGACTTGTTAAGGTCGATAGATGTGTCCTTGTAGGCAATAGCGCTTGGACCGTTACCGAACAGAGGCTCTCCTGGTTGATGGTTCTTTACGCGCTCTTTGAAGTTCTCGAACTCGTAGTCTTCCATGATGATGTCAGAGGTGATAAGTCCAGGAGCGTTAATGTTATTGCGGATAGACTTGCGCTGGTAGTCGGCAGCCTGCTTAAGGACGAACTGTGCATCGCTAGCAGCATCGCCGAGGCTAAATGACTTCTTGCGGTCTACGGGGTTCTTCTTCATAACCTCAATAATCATCTCTTTTGGAATCTCGCGTTGCATACCGTCGCGCTTCTCGATATAGCCACCGAGTTCGCCTTCTTGGTTAAAGACACGACTGACCTTGTATGGGTTAAGAATCTCGAAGCTCTTTGTCTCTCCGACTTTGGTATAGCCGTTAGAGTTCTTCGCCGAGCCGACACCACGAACAGCCAAGACATAGAAAACACCCTCTAGGTCCATGTAGCGAGAGTATTCATACCAGAAGTCCTCTGCCGTGAACTCAAGAGAGTCGTTGATTAGTTTAAGATATGGGTGTTCTACAGCATCACCATTCTTCTTAGTGGTCTTGGTGTAGGTGTAGGATGTACCGAGTTCTACTGCACGATTGGCACGACGCTCGATAATAGCGTAACCGTAGCCAGTGTACATGTCCTCATCTGTAAGAACGGGGTCGTCGATGTTGAGTCCCATCTTGGGACGAGCGCCAAAACGGAGAAATTCATTGGCGATAGTTGAGTTGTTTGTCTTGACGGCGCTTGGCTCTTGAAAAGCTCTGACCGCGTTACGAACGCGTTGGAGTGGATTCATATATGTTGTTTATCTCTTTTTATTACTCTATACGCTACGGTATTGTTGTCTATTCTTAGTATACAGCATGAACGACTAAAATCCAAGCCTGTTCATGTTGTGTGCATCATCTTTAATTTTACCATGCAGTTTACTGTGGATGAGGACGGCGATACTAAAGGAGTCGGCATAGTCTGGCGAGCGACCAAGAATCTCTTTAATCTTGTCCTTCTTAGTTACTTTCTCCACGCCGTCTACTATGTCCGTGTCGTGGGCGCTAATCTCTCTCCACAATTCGTCATCGTGACCCCTGTAGTTCTCGCCTTGAAGGATTTGTATCTCTCCTTCGTCCAATGCTCTACGCATGTTTAGCATCGTTTCGTTACGGCTTTTCCCAGTGGCGGTGTACTCGTTTATCCTCCACCCAAGAGACTTCATACCATCACGCATAGATGTACCGACACCGTTACACTCTAGACTAATCTGACGGGCTTGCGCTTTGGTGAAGCCTTTGCTTTCGGCGAATGCGATTAACTGCTGTGCAAGTAGGTAACCTCGTGGGCGTGCATCTGCTTCGCCATTCTGTCCGTATTGCATTTCGGGCAGCTTAAGTTCCATCTGCTTCGTCAAAACACCATACTCTATGAGGGATACAACCGTGGCGTCAGCTCCTGCATCAGACACGTCCACGCCGATAACCTTATCGAACTTAACACGGGTGCTTTTAGGTATTACGTTGCCGTGTTCGTCTCTTGGAAGCTCTGGTAGACGATAGACGCTAGCCTTCTCCCACAGATAACCGCTAATAAGTGCATGGTCTTCGTCGAGGTAGTTCCAGTTGTTCTTTAGGTAGCGTTCTACCCACCACTTTGGCTTGGAACGGATAAGAGAGTTGATGTCAGCGTCGGTTTGCCAGCTATCTTCGAGGGTGAACTCGATTACCATGACGTTAGCTGGGAGTTCACCCTTCTTCCACTTATCGTAGTAGCGACTCTTAGCCCAACCGTTGTTGGGGTTCATAGTGTGGATGTTAATGCTTGGTTGTCCCGCTTGGTTAGCACGACCCTTACGGCTCATTACCATGTCCACAGCGTCCTCGGTTAACTCGTTGGACTCCTCTAGCTGGTTAGCGGTAATGTCCAGACCCTTAATCTTGTTCTGGTCTTTGTCGGTAGAGCTGTCTGCTTGGGCGAATGTGATTAAGCTCTTATTGGGGAACTCGATAAGTAGGGAACCCTCGTTAAGCTTATAGTCCTCATTCTCGACACCATTCATATCGGCGAGCATCTTCTTGTAGGTGCGCCAGATTGTCTTACGCGCCGTGTTAAAGTTCTTACGCCAGACAAAGATTTGCGAGTGCGGGAACGCCTGACAGATACTAATAAAGATGTGGGCAGTGAGGGCGCTCTTACCAGTACCAGTTGGACCGATGAGAACAATCTCGTCAATCTCTGGGTGGTCGTTTATGTAGTCTATGACCTGCTGTTGTTTAGGCTTCAGTTGCAGGGTCATCGCTGTCCTCTAGCTTCAAAGGTTCTATGAACTCAGCATCCACGATGTTGCGAGGCTTGATTTGACTGATAACCATAGGCTCGATGGTGATACGCTCGCCACCGCTGGTTATGTCTACCTTGTCTCCCCAGCCTGTCTTACGGAGCCATTCAGCAGAGAAGTGGCTTCCGCCCATTGCTTTAATAGCCTGAGCGACTGTAACAGCCTGCATAAGGGTCTTAGTACCAGTTGGCTTGAGCCATGCTGGTTTACGTTCCATGTTTTCGACTAGAGTGTTGAATAGTTCTTCATCGTCGAGGAGGTCTTGTACAACGGTTGACCAGTTACGGCTTCCTTTGGGTCGTCCTCCGAGTTTACCTGCTTCGGAAGGTGATAACAGGTTTGCTTTTTGTATTGCTGCTTTTTCTGGGTCTTTTGATAGTGGCATTGTTTATTGCTCTTTTTGTATATTTAGCCGAATTATACGGCTTTTGTTGGGTTATAAGACTATTATACAACATTCCCCCGACTCACATAAAAAAGACGCCCCCTGCGAGACGTCCGTTCGTTAAATAGTGAGTTATTTTATAGCGATGTTACCGCGTTTATTGATTCTTGCGTAACTAACTCTTAAATATCCAGACATGGCGTCTTGCTTTGCGGTGAATCTAGCTTTAGGATAATCACCTTTAGACGTTTTCGGTAAAGCGCCGACAGCTGCTAGATTGTTGACGATTGGTTTTTTCTCTGCTAGATAATCTTTGTAGGTCTTTGTTGTCTTATGAGAGCGCAAAATTGAACTTATCTCAGCCCTACGTTCCGCTGCTTCTTTCTTCTCTCGTTCTTCACGCTCCATTCTGTCAAACAATTCCTTGACCTCTTGTTTGAGTTTCTCCCTGCGCTCCTTACTGATATACGCCATTGTTTTATTCCCCTGATAGGCTTCTTTTATAATCTTCTAGTTCTTTTTCTTTTTCGGCGAGATACTTCCTTGCGTCAGCTTTCCAGTCATACGGTGGGTGCTTAATCTCTAGCCAGCGCAGAAAACCGATACTAACGATAAACATTAGAGGGCAGATTGTGTTGCCGATTACATCATTCATATCTGCTCGATTCTTACTGAACTTTCAACATTGCGGTTTGTGCTTTTAGTATTCTGAATCAATACTTCTTGTGGGCGATAAACAGCTACCGATACACCCATAGTTAGGGCTGCTATAGCGATACCAAGCACCACGCCGAGGGCTATGTACTTTTTCGCCATTATGTTGTACTCCAAGCTATTTTCCATACGGCAATCTCTATCGCAATAAGGACAATCCATATCTGGAACAGCCAGAATGTTGTCCAAGAGAATTTAGGTTTCTTGTCCATTGTGAGCCTCTTTGCGTATCTTCCTGATTCGGGCGAGAGTTTGTTTGGACTTCTTTACGCGTTCGTTCCACTTAGTCCAGTTCTCGTTACCTTCCTTATAGTCGTCTCGGTATTCTGTGAACTTTTCGACTTCTTTTTCGAATCGGGCGACGATACTGCTGAACAGGTTAGGAGTATCTTGGGCGTCGGCGACACCGTAGGTCTTATCCTCTAACCTTCGTAGGGATTCCCTGTAGGACTTTATGAGTTCAGCGTCGTGCTTCTTTTCAGCTTCGACGGCGTTGGCGTAAATCTCCTCGTAATACTTTTCTATAAAATACGCGAACATCACGCGCTGTTCTGGGTAGTCCAATCCAGTCGTAAATCCAGAATGTCCGCTAAGATGCTCATCGAACAGTCCTTGATAATCAGCATCGTCGTACAGGTCTTTGAACCATCGTGAAGCATTCTCTGGGTTGTCGGTGCTGGGCATCTGGAATATAGCCAGCTCGCCTTTTTCCTCGCTACCTTCTGGGAGCGGTAAACCGTCCTTGCCCACGCGGAGGATTTCGTCGTTATCGTCCTTGAAAGCGAGTCTAAACGATAGAGTTTCTTCGTCGCTACCAAAGTAGAATTTGCCTATCTGGTTCTGCTGTAATACTAACTTCATTATGCGTACACCTGCTTACCGAATAGCGCGAACTGAATAACTTGGTCGGCATCAAACATGTCCCAATCCTCAAAGTTGCTTTTGCCGTAAAGAGCAACACCGTTAAGGAATTTCTTTTTCGTGAGGATGTGCCATTTTTCTTCTTCGGCGTCGTATATGCCGATACGGTATCCGTGAGACAGGGCGTCAGATGTGTACATATCCTCATCTTCTGGCTTAATAAACCCGTGTACCTTTGCCTCGTCTGCCCAGTAGGTTATACCCTGTAGGGCGCTAGACATAATGTCACTAATATCATTGTCAGTGATTGTGAACACATGCTTTACGGTATATTCTTCCATTACGCTACAGAGTCCAGCATCCAAGCAAGAGTAGTCTTGTCGGCTGCGATAAGTTTAGTTCGGAGGGCGCGACGCTTTACATCTGTCAGTTTGATTTTGCCGTTGATTGCGTCCCGAGCAGTCTGTTCTAGTTTTTTCATTTATAAAGCCTTTCTTAATTCCTTTATATTTTAATTATGCTCTCATTCAGCAAAAAACACAACCCCTTTTTCAATAAAATAGACGCTATTTTCAAGCGTCTATTCGTAATAGGGACTCCAACTCCTCTAGATGTCTTTGAGGAGCGCCTTGATTTCTTTGTCTACCTCCTCGTAGCTAGCCTCTACTCCGTAGATTTTAGCTCGCATTTCTTTCTTCTTTTCGCTCAACTGTTGCTCGATTTCCCTAGTACGTTCGTTGTACTTCTCAAGCTCGGGCAACTCGTAAGTGTTATAGTAGCTGGTACTAATAGACACTTTAGGGTTACTGTGGATACTGGTGTTGATAGACAGACCACGAGTCTTCAGCTTCTCGGAGAAGCGAGGGTCGTTTTGCATTTTGTAGAATGTCTGACCAGCTTCAATAAATTTCTTAATTTCCTTATCTTTCAGTTGCTCCTTAACGAGCTTGTCCTGTAGTTTTTCCCGACCAACACCGCGCTCGCTCAAGATAACTTTAGCGCGCTTCTCAAACTGTTCTGTATAGATTTCGTCCAGCATTTTACGCTGAGTTGCGTTGAGTCCTTTTTTCGTTTCCATTCTACCCTTTCTTATTTATTAAATGCACAAACCCCGACAGCGTACACGTCACATAAGGCGATGAAACGCTCACTAAACGCTTGGGACCGAATGACGTTTTAGGCACAACCCCAAAACCTACATACACTGTCAGATTTGTATATTTAATGTTCAAATAAGCGTACGATATTAGTTACAAGGCAGAGAGACGGTTTGTCTACCAAGAGGCTTTCGACCGTCGGGAATCGAACCCGCAGATATCATCACTCCCCCGTCTCTCCGTTTATCCCACTGGACAACTCAGCTTAAGTTGTAACCAGTATCATACGCTTATGTTAATTTGCTTCAACCCCAATTATGCTCTTTTTTATGCCAAAACACAAGGGCTTTTATCGCAATTTTTCGGCTATTTTTGTGTCCACTAAATAACCACCGTTGGGGCTAAGAGTAACGCCTATCGCCAGCTCTCGCTCCCCCGCTGTATGACCACACAGGCACTTGTGTTGGTAGGCTAGAATATACTCACCATTCTCGTCTGCCAACAATGCTCGCATAACCTTTGTATTTGGACCGAACATAGGACAGTCGTGGTAGTGGACGTACGCAAAATCTGTCACTTAATAGTCCCATCTCTTGTTTGAGCTTTCCTCAAGACTCCTCATCCTGCGAACTAGCCTTCTAGCGCCCCACTTAGTAAACGTAAGGGCAACCAGTTCTCCATTCTTGCGGACGAGCCACCTGAACGGGAAGTCTAACACTGTTTTCTCAAACGTATAGCGCATATTACCAACCGAATACCGATTTTACGATTGTCGCGCCGACGTAGATTACAGCAGACCAGAACGCTCCTACGAACGCCAGTATGAAAGCGTATAGGATAATCAGGGAAGCCACTGGGTGTCGTTCTATCCAGAGTTCTAATTTGCTTGGTTTTCTCATATCTTTTTTATCTTTCCGCACTTTGTGCATTTTTTAGCTCTTACTTTTGTCTCTATCGGGATACCTCCGCTCACTCCAGCTAGCCAGTAGTACGCCTTTACCCAACCTACATACTGATAGCGATGAATGTGCATTAGCCCAACTCGTCGTTAATTTTCCAATAAATCTTGCAGATAGTACACCATTGGGTAATATCTGTGCCATCATGCGTGTGGCGGACACTGTGCCATGCGTTCGGGAAGGCGCTACGGTAGTTATGCGCTGAGTCGATGCAGTGTTCACGCTCCTCTGAGTGTTCCGCAAATACATTCCAGCCGAGGAACTTGTAGCCCATCTGTATCAGACGTTCCTCGTCGTCGTACAGGGTTCGCCCCTGATACGGGTCTAGTTCTGCATTATATGGTGTTATCATACTGGGTCTCCTAACAGGCGATGGATGTTAGGAATAAGCTCTCCAATCACTCCTTCTACTGTTCTTTTCTCTCTATTAAAGCGAGGTGCCGTTACTAGATTATCGCTCTTTTTACTATTGCATTTGTAACACATGGGTTGTTTATTATCCAGATGCTCTATCTGTTCGCTTGTCCAGCCTAGTTGCTTACAGACAGCCCTTGGTACGATGTGGTCAACTGTCATCATCGTGAAGTCATCAGTGTACACGTCCACATGGACACTCCCCACGGAGTTGCGCTGCCTGCTCTCTTTGTATTTAGACGTCTCTCGAGAGATTATGAGGAACGTGCCGACATGGTTGCAGCCGACGCACTCCAATCCCTTATTAGCGAACACCCTTAATCGCTCATGGTCTGCATACTCCGTATATAAGTCGGAGATTGGCAAAAAGGCAATCAACTCTCTTTTATGCGGAAGAACACTCACGGCTTGATATTCTCCAGAATCCACTCTTTCATCACCTTTTCGGTGCGGTCAGTCCAGTCGTTTTCGTTCTTAGCCCATGCGTTCATCAGTTTAAGTAGTTGCTCTTTGGTGTAAACGTCGCCTCCTGGGTTTTCCTCGAAAGGAGATGGACAGCTACAGCCACTATCAAAGAACAGAGCGTACTTATCTGGGTCTTCCTTGCTCTGGAACAACACAATATCGTCGAAGCTATAGTCGGCTTGGGGGTCTTGAGCGTAGTAAAGTTCCGTCCAGTTCTCCTGCGCATCCCTATATCTTAGTTCGTTCATTTCTTTTTATTCTCCTCTTTTTCTATTTCTTCTAGTACCTTTTGTGCTGCCCAAGACATATGTGAAGCTTTAGCTAGAACATCTTTATAGAGAGCGAACTCTCCCTTGAAGTAATAGGAGAACTTACCAGCTTTGTCGTTCTCATAAGCCTTTTTAACAGCCTCATTGTAGCTATCGACAGCCTTTGCTAATGTTTCCTTTGCCTCAAGCATTGAGATGCTCCGTGACCGCCTTAGCGATTTCTCTTGTTAGTCCTTCTTTCCACGTTGTCTTGAAGAAATTAGGGGCTTGGTATGCCAACATATCAATATCGTCGTCCAGAATCGCATAACGAATAACATCTGGGTTTCTGTTTAGCCAGTCCTCAATCTCCTCGCCCCTGTACTTATCCCAAAAGTTAGGAGTAACATCAACAAAGTCAACCACCTCTTTACGGACTTCTTCACGAGTCTCTGCGTTCAAGCGCCAAGTTGAGCTAAGAACGACCTCACATCCAGTATCCTGAACAATCATCTTTACCAGAACTGCTGGGAACGGGTCAATACCCAACATAGTGCCTTTAACGTGGCGACCGCTGGTCATGTATTCTTCGCTGTTGCAAACACCGTCGATGTCTAGGAATAAAACCTTACGCACGTTTCCACCTTCCGTTTCTTAGGACATACTCAACATCGTTGTACCTGAACTCGTCGTCAGTACCCCAGTTATAAGTCCAAACCATACCAGTAAGACCGATAGTCTTCACGGTGATGCTCCTAACGTCTGGTCGTTCACCAGTTCTTGGTGGTCCAGCTTGACGGACATAGGCGATAACTACGTCACCGACCTGTAGAGCAGGTGCTTGGGCAATCATTCCTTTGCCCTCTCAATCGTCTCCTGAGTTACTCCACAAGCTTCGAGGAACACATCGTACTTAAACGCTGGATTATCCTTTTGGAGGTCGTTAGCGACCATATCTGCTATGTAGTACAGGTTGTCTTGTCCCAAGCTTGCGCACTTGCGGATTGACTGTGCTATTAGGACGTAGTCTCGTCGTGTCATGGTTCTTTACCCCTATAACTTTGTTTAGTTTGTTTTTGTGAAATTACCGCTGGAATCGACGTATAGTTCTTCGCCGACGTTTCGTTCCCTGCGACAGTCGTTATGCACCTTAGCGCACTCGTCGCGTGTATTGGTAGACTTGGTGAGTTTAATGTTCGCACCGCAGTCGTCTGGTAGACCGTTACCCTGCTGGATGACAACACCCTCGCTTCCGACAAAGTCTCCGTATGTTACGGCAACCCTATCGCCCTTTTTGACCACTTGCTCACAGCCGTGTGGGTTATTCGGGTCAACTTTCGGGGGTGGCGCTGTTGCAATGTGTACTACAACAGTCGTAATAACTGTAATAGCAACAAGCACAATAGGTAGAGCGCCAAAAAACGTCTTCCACGGGAATACTGGCTTCGGGTATTTACGTTCGTAGTCCTCGAAGCTGTAGTAGTTCGGGTGGTCAACAAGCCATTCTTCACCGCGTTTTCTCCATGCTTCAACTTTTGCTTTTCGGTTCTGTAAGTATAACTCTAGCAAAAACATTGGCGTTACCTTAACTCATCAATCTTTCGTGTGATGTCTTGAATAGCGTAGTATTTAGGGTTGCCGAGTAGCATAATCGCTCCGTAGAAGAACGGCAGGCTCAGCGCAAAGGCGATTAGGCTCCAGTAACCGAACACGGTCGCTAGGAACACGCCAAAGCCGACGAGGACAAGCCCCGTGAACACTTGGGTCAAACCTTTAACGACGTACTGTCGAACAAAGATAGACCACAGCTCGACCGCTGCAACACCAAGACCCTTGGCGATTGCCTCAATCCCTGCCTTGATAGTGCTTGGGATTTGAGCGTCGATGATTGCTTTTTGAGCGTCCTTAGTAGCCGACATTAGAATGGACCCTCCTTCTCCTTCTTTTCTTTGACTTTTTCATCGACAGCGTGTCCGACCAAGCCACCAAGTACCGCCGTAAGAATACCTTTGTTTTCTTCGACTTTATCAGCTAAGAAATATCCGATAACCGCGCCGACTGCTGCACCCTTGTTCTCTTTGACAGCTTCTGGAAGCTCTTTAGTCAAGGTGTTGAGCGTTTTGTCAACGATTTGCTTCACGTTTTTCTTTTCTGTTGCCATTTTACCCTCTCTCTTGTTGTTTATAAACTCTATTATGCGCCTTTTTTGCTAAAAACACAAGCCTTATTTTTTCAGAGATTTCTCCAGAATTTCCGTTACCTCTAGCGCGATGTCCTCGGACGGTTTACCGAATCCCTTGCCCAGTTTTGCATACTCTTGGTTAACTACCTTCTGAAGAAAAAGCTTCAGGCGTTCGCTCATTTCACCACTGTATACTTTTAACACATACTCTGCGATAGAGACCTGTCCACCAGACATGCCAATTTCCATAGCCTCTTTTATATCGTCTTCATCATACATCGCGGTCATCGTCAGACTCCTGTTCCCACTGTTTAGGAAATACTTCGTCCCATTCGAGACGCTCTGGGGACGGATAAAACACTACTACGTTATCGGCTGTACCAATTTCCATAGCATTTTCGGCAACACCGCCGTAACTATTGCCTTCTTCGTCGCTCGAAATGAATACCTGCGCGTCAGGCGACTGCTTTTCTAGAAGTTCTATAAGTTCTTTGACTGTTAGCGACGTGTTTTCCATAATTACCCCTTTTTATGTTAACCACTACCATTTTATTAACTCTCGGCGGAATTGTCAACCTTTTTTCGTTCCTTAAGGAAGTCGTCGCCAGCGCCAACGAATATACCGCTGTTGTAGCCAGTGTCGTACTTATTGTTGAACCATTCGATGAACTCGTCGAGAAGCTTTTCGTCTCGGTCTGGATTCATATACTTGTCGTAAGTACCTTTGGCTTCTTCAACGCGTTTCTTTTGTAGCTCAGTCTGTGGCGCTTCCATAGCCTCGGCTAAGGTCGGAGGTCTGTTGTCCACAAAGACTTTCAGCGTGCGACCATCGTCTTGCAGAGAGAGGACTACATGCTTGCGCAAATCCCAAAACACTACGCTTCTACCACCGCCGTCTTCTGAGGACTTTGTGTGGTCTATAAGCTCTAATCGCGTAACTGAAGACAGGTCATTATTCATCTTCGTCCTCCTCCGGGAAAGATTCCCTGTATTCTGCTTCTGCTTTTTCGTTTTCCAATTCTTCGTGGGCTTCGACCAATGCCTCGGCTTTCTCGATTAGTTCGTCGAACTCGGTTCGCTTTGACAATAGCCAATTAGCGTCTTCGACAGTCGAAAGGTCGTAACCACCTGCTTCGATAACTTCTATTAATGAAACACTCATTTTTTTACCAACCTTTGCTCATTGAGGAAGTCTTGTAAAAGCGCTTCGCCTATTTCTTTCATTGTATATTGGTGTTCAGCACACCATTCTTTTAATTCCTGCACAACATCTGCGTTCATAAAAATAGGCTTGGTATTCTCTTTTTTGCCGTCCCTTTTTTCTTTGTCAAGTAATCGGCTGATATTACTCATTCCAAGCCCTCTGATACTTAGCTTGATATTCCGACTCAGTTAGACCGTTAAGGATAGCAGCTCGCTGTTCCTCAAATTGTTTCTTAGATTCCTCGCTATTAGCATGGCAGTCACCGTGGTAATCACCACCTTGGATTAGTCCGCCACGGATGTAAGTGACAGGTTTGCCACAATATCGGCAAGATGTATTTATCTTGACATTAACTAATCCACCAGAGTAGTAGGGGCGAGTGAACTTGTGAAAGCCCGTACCAATTACTACGTCTGGTGGATTTTGTACTTGTATTCTCTTGGTTGTCATTCTTGTTAGCCTTTCTTATGTGCTAACTTGAATTATGCTCCTTTTTTTGTGAAAACACAAGTCCTTTTTTAGCTGCTTTTTAACGCATTTTGCAAGCGCTCGTCATTGTACTCCTGAATGGCTTCTATAATCAATCGTGGATTATAGCGATTGCTGATTGCGCGAGCTATTGTCAGATAATTACAACCTGATTCATGCATAGCTCCATATTCCGCCTTTAGCGTTTCTTTGATTTCTTTATTGGTTCTACGAATCATACCAATATCTCCTTTCGTTTATAGACTCAATTATGCCGTGTTTTATAGGAAAACACAACCCCCTATTACTTAATGGGCTTGAGTTGTGCCTTACATTTTTGGCAGAATGGCGTTAATACACCATCAATCCATTTGCTTCGGCGACGCTTGCTGTTACAGTTTGGACACCTCGGTTGTCTCACTATAACGACTACTATTAGAACACATAATAAAATAACTGGCACAATAACGACTAAAGTGAACAAAATCCAGAGTATGGTGTTCTCATAACTGGCGTTCTGTTGAGCTGTAACTATATATTCCTGATATGCTTTATGGGTTTCCATAAATTATATTATGCGCCTTTTTTTATAAAAACACAAGCCATAAACGAAAAAAGACCCCGCTAAGAGTCTTTTTCAGGTGAATCTCCGCTAAAAGATTCGGTCGGTCGGATGCGCAATTTCTAGCAACATCCTGAGCGTACACTGTGGGTTGGGATTCCCCTTCGGGAACTTTACCAACATGGAGAGGTCCTAACTAGTGTTTGCAAAAGCATATTCTAGTGTGTAGTTTGGCTTAACCTCAATTTAACTCCATAGGAACCTTGTGAATTTCGGTTCATTGCCGACGAGTCCTTGGTTACTCCTCGTCGTGCGCTACGATTTCTCGCCTATTAGGTGCATTAGTCGTTAGGAAACTTATTATGCTACCACAACGCTCTTATTATTATATTATCATACCCTGCATAGTATGGATAGTGTAGAATTGTCAACAAACGAGAAGAGACACCCGAAGGTGTCTCCCTAAGAAAGGCTCTCTGTGGTTGCCGCACGTCGATGTTGCTTCCACAAAGACAATTATGCGCCTTTGTTCGCTAAAACACAAGTCTATATTTGTCTATAACGAGCTGAATCTCGACATTTGTCACCTTGCCACCTGAACGCGCAAAGTGTTTTAGGGCATCTATGTTGTCGTCCCCGTACTGTTGTCTCAGCTTCTGCTCATATACCTTGAGATTACCGCCCTTTTCCACATTGCACTCGTTGCATTGAGGATGGCAGTTAATATTATTCCAGCGAGTTTTTATGAATCGGCGCGACATAAAGTGACCATTCTGTAATCCCTCCACCTTGCGGTTGCAGGTATAGCAATACTCGCTTAAACCACGAATATAGGCAGAATGGACTCTATCTGCCTCACGAATCAACGCACTACGTTCAGAAGTCGTGCTGTGACGCGTTCTAAGGCTCTGTGACGCGTTTTGGGACGAAAGTGGGACATAGCTCCGTTTTTGTAGAAAACCCTCAGGCAGGGGCTGATTTTCGCGTTTCGGACACTTATTCTTGCTATGCCAAATCGAACCGCACCATTTACACGGCTTCTGGGTCAACATATACTGGTACGGCTTCTGTGGCTAATTCGCCTTCTTGTTTATTTTCCATCGCGCTCCTCTCCGAACCACTCTTGGGTATCTGCCCATAGTCCTTCTATGTGTTTGTCTAAAAGTTCATAAGCGTAACAACATGCGCAACGGCTTGTCTTTGCTGGGTCAGCCGTTAAAAGGTCTGGAAAATCCTCCGTATCCTTAACGATACAGCGCGGTCCCCAAATCTTGGTGTATGCTTTTTCTACCTTTTGGCGGAACTTTTCAAAATCTTCCTTCATACTCCTATTATAGAGTACGAGGGCATACTTGTACAAGGTTATCGTCGTGTTCGTCGTGGATGTGTCGGACGGGAACGTAACCGCGTCGCTTGTTCTTTGCCCATCGCTTACTGATATTCGTCAGAACCTTATCGAGGTCATGCTGATGGTTTCTCAGGTCTGTAATAAAGTCCGTGTCAACATTCCCCGCCATACCCTCGATGGTGTCATCGAGTTGCCAGTAGAGCTTAACCAGTTCGCCCACCAAGCGACTACTAGCCACGTCGTCCCCGAGCTATGTTAGCCATGCGTGTCTCAACATTGTGCTTTGCGGTTTTTAGGTCGTAAAGCATGTCGTGTATCATTTGACGCTCAGTGGCGTTGTTATTGGTACGGAGTTCTTCCATAAGTCCAGCACGAGCCTTTTGGATTTCTTCAAGTGCTTTCCACTTACCGTCGAGGTCAGTAAACGTAGGATTGCTTAGTTCCTCAATCTTATATTCTTCGCGCTTGCTTGTTTCAAAATCCGTCATTGTTTAGCCTTTCTTAATTGCTAAGTTAAATTATGCTCTTATTTTGTGAAAAACACAACCCCCTTTTCGTATAATTAACTTATGTACTATAAACAAAATGGCGTCTGGAAGAAAGACACCAAGAAGAATCTTCAGATTGTTTCGCCATCAACGCTGAAACGAAAGCGTGATGCCTTTGAGCGCAAAAAGCTCACGAAGGCTTTCAAACGCTGGAGGGCTTATCAATTCCGACAGCAGGGAGGACTCTGTTATTACTGTCTTCATCCTATTGACGGCGCGTGGCACACAGACCACTTCATACCGCTGGGACGGTTCTATGGGACGAGCGCCTACAAGAACCTGCGAGTCTGCTGTTCCCATTGTAACTACTATAAATCCGTCCAATACCCAACTGCACGCATACTTGCGGAGCTTAGGAGCGGTATCGCTTGTCGTGCTTACCATACCACTGGCGCTTCAAGAACCTTAGTCTTGTAAGTGTGGTGGTTCAGGCGTAGCTCCCAAGTGTCTTTAGCCTTGCTGTAATACACGGTGCAGTAGTCTGGATAGTCTTCGGCGAGTTGTTTCGCGGCACGTTCGATAATCTTCTTCGTGCGCTTCTCTTGCATACCACCACCCTCTTTGTAATAAGCAGTATTAACGGTGATACCCTCTAGGCGGATAAGCCCACCCTCGACGGCAAATGTCTGGAAGCCACGGCGATAGTCTTCCTTTTCGTCGCTGGTAATGAATAGGTTTGGTTCGCCAGTATTGATGAGTCCGTAACAAGAACCGACAGGTAAGAATAGACCTTCCGTAACGCGGTCGTTCATAAAGAAGGCGTTACGGGCTGCGTAGATTCCCCAAATGCTCTTGCCCTGCTTCTCGCACCAATCGAATCCCTTTTTAGTGAAGTCGTTAAAGTTAGCCTCGACGAGCTTACCGTTGCTAAGTTTCTCGAATCCTTTAATATCATCATCCACGAATACAATCTTTTCGCCTTTAGGATAATACTTCATGGCGAAAGTACGGTTGCCAGCAAGCGTTGGGACTGAGTCCACAACTGTGACCATTCCGCCGACACCCTGCACATAAGCATCGTGTTCGGCTGGGTCAGAGATGAATACTGTCACGTTCTTAAGGTCAGCGCCAGCGCGGATAAGCGAAGCGATGGTGTTTTGGAAAATAGAGTGGGAACGGCGATAACTACAGATTGCTATTTGCATTTTTTTGCTTTTCTTCCTCAATCATACGAAGGAGTTTTTCTAGTTTACGGTCTTCTGCCTTCTTTGCGTTGGCTACTTCTAGGCTAGTCTCAAGGCAGTTCCACATCTGGACGAGCGAATAGAACACAATCGTGAAGCGGTATGAGGCTTCGCTTGTACCGAGCATCGGCGTTACCCCGTGGACGAAACGCTGTCCGTCGAACATAGACAGGCTACCATTGCTGATTTTCAAGTTTACCTTGAGTTCAGGAATATGCAAATAGCCACCCTTGATGTCCTTCTTCAGTCCGAGCATGATAGAAAACACGTTCTTGAAGTTACCTGTGTCTAGGTGGTATTTTAGGGGGTTGTTCTTGTTAATGATGCCGCTAGTGAAGTGGGTCTCTGGCATGAGGTATTCCCCACGCACATTAGTAGCTAGTTCTGCGTGGTTTTGGTATCGTTCTGGCGCGAACTCTCCATACAGCTGTTCGGCTGATTTAGCAACGGCGAACAGGTCGTCTTCGATACTCTTGTACTTGTTACCGAATGCGGTCTTCGAGCAGGTCTTTTTGCCTGCCAAACCGACCATGCGTGGGCGATAGCCGATAATCTCGGACTGCGTAACGAGTCCGTTGGTTCGCTTGTTGACGGAGAACTTGACCTTGCTCAGAGCCTCAATCATGCGGTCTGTGTCGAGCAGTTCGTCCGTGTCCTTGTAGATAAGGAGCGTTTCGCCAGTGGCTTCGTCTATGATAACGGTGTCCTCATCAATGATGGGGTCGTTATTCTCATGGGCTTTTTGAGATAGGAGTTCCTTAGTGTTTTTTGGAGCTTCCGACAGATTAACGTATAGCGACTTCATACTGGTCTTTCACAGCCTGAACAACGGCGTCTGTTACAGTATCAACTCCGTACTTCTCACGGAAGTAGTTGGCGTAGGTCATAAACTCTACGAATGAAGCTTTATCGAATGTAAGCGAAACGGACATAGAATCACGGAGTTCAGTGTCAGCGAGAGCGTCTCCTGGAGTACGAGTATTATCTGGGACTTGCGCAACCTCGTCACCAAGCTCGTAAAAGCGGATGCCGTCAAAGTTGGTCAGCTCAAACACCTCTGCTTCTGGCAGTTCGTAGGTGGCGATAAAGTTGTCGATACCCTCTTGCGTGATAGTACCGTACTGGCTAGTAATCTGGAGCAGGCGCTCCATAGCTGCGTTCATATCTGGAGCGTCAACGGTAACGTAAGGAACTGGCTCGCTCCAACCCTCTGTGGTTAGAACATGCTTGCGCTGGTGTCCGTCAAGAAGCCACTTCTGTCCAGTCTCGTCTACCCAAGCGACAAGCGGAATATCAAATCCGTTCTTCTCGATAGCCTTCTTTAGTTTTGCATAGTTGGTTTTGCTAAGGTATTTTAGTTCGCCTTGGCTTGCCTCAAACTCCGTGATAGGCGCTGTAGGCAACTTGTTGGGGTTATTTACTTGCATTTTTAATCCGTTTCACGCCCTTGGCTCTGCGAGTACCAATGAGGGCATTGTTTATTTTAATTAGTATCTTGCTCATCAAAGAGGCGCTCGTCTTTTTCAAAATCATAGTCGAGGTCGTCGCTCCCGTATACATCCATCGCGTCATCGTGGTTCTCTAACGCGGTAAAAATAGCGCCACCAATCTTACGCGCTACACCCTCTAGTGTTTCTTTTGCTCGTTCGATTATTCGTGGCTTTTCCATGTCCCTATTATACCTTATTTTAGTTTACCAATCAACTCTTGAATCAGTATAGCTACACCACTAAGTATAAGCGTTGTGAGGACGAAAGTCAATGGGTCTTTAGCGATTAAAACTGCGGGAACCATTGCGACCCACACAGACAGACAGGAGAAGCAACTGAACATGTCGTATAATCCGCCCATGTGCTTCTGCCCCTTGGCGAGGTTTGCTCTCAGTCTAGTAAAAACGTCGAGTGGACCGCGCTCGCTATAAAGCATCTTGGTCAGACGCCAGACGGCGACTCCTATTAGAAGCCAACTATCCATCTGACCATTTTGAACGTGACTGCTACTACTAGGGCAAGGATGCAAGCTGCTAACACAAAATTAGCGAACTTGGCGACCTTACCTTCTGGGCGCTTGTCCATTATACTTCCTCCATTGGGATAGCTGCATCTTCCGCTGCTTCTTCTGGGTTTTCTTCGATTTCCTTTAGGCGGTCTTCGTGGCTAGAGATAGCGTTCTTGTAAACATTGATACGACCTTGGTGGAACATCTTTTCCACTTCGACTGGGTTGACTTCTTGTAGCAGACCTTCCAAGAACGTCACGGCTTCTGCGAATGAGTAGAAGGATACAGTGATAGGCTGGATTTCCTTCTTCAAACCGTTAATCATAATACCATATTTTACTTTTCCTGGCTCTAGAGAACTTGATGCAATTTGCACCGTGTAATCAAGCGTGTTGTCTTTGAAGGCTTTTTTAAGAACCTTCTTGACCAATTTTTCTAGTTCCTGTACTCGTTCTGGTTGTGTTGACATTATTTTCTCGCTTTCTTTTTGCCGTGTCTCTTAATTTCGAGAGAGTGTGTTGCTTTTGTGTATCGTGGGTCTGAGGCTGGTGCTTGGCGACGGGCTGCACGGTTCTTTGTGACCATGTTACCGTCGTTGTCAAAGTAGGTAGTTGCGTCACCGCTAGGCTTTACTTCTGCCTTGGGTGGCTTTGCGCCTTGTCCTGGAACTCCCTGAATACGGTTTGCCCAGTATACCTGCTTCTCTGGTGACAGGCTCTTAACGAAGTCCTCATCAATCCAAGCTGGTGGTACATATTTTCGTTGTGGTTTTGCTATTTGTGATTCTGGTACCATTATTTTTCCTTCTTCCCGAACCCGAGTTGTTTATCTGCCTTTTGGAAGAACCTATTAAGCGCTTTCGCCAAGATTCTTACCTCTTTGTTATCTGCTGACTCTTGCAAGTCCTCCAACCTGAGCAGTAATAAAGCTAATTCGTCCATATACCTATTCTACCCGTTCCCTCTTATACTTGTCAAGTATAAAATCTGTTCGTTCGTTACTAAATTTTAATCGTGCGCAAATACCGCTCGCTTGGTAACGAGCAATCTTTGGGTTATCGTTAAGCGTCATAAGCAGTCTTTTCCACGCGCCATCTGGGTCGTAACTAAGACCCTCTGGTAATAGGTTAAGAGTGCTGCTGAGACTCATAATCTCTGGGAGTATACGGTAAAGAAGCCCCATCTGGAACAACTCAGTCAAGCCCTGCTCCCAATGGTCGCTGGTTAGAAGCTTATCCAGCTCCTGCACCCATCGCTCAACAGAAACGTCGTAAACACGGTCCGCAAGCTGTCTTGACTTGCCGATAAAGTTTGGGTCAATTACAAACCCGTACCGAGCTGCAAAACGAGCTGCACGAAGCATACGGAGAGGGTCTTCCTGAATCCTGTCCTTGTCCAAGCCAACAGTAACAATCTGCTTACTGTGAATGTCTAGTTTTCCCCCATAAGGGTCGTAGATAGTTCCGTCTGGGCGAAGTACCATAGCGTTCATGGTGAAGTCACGGCGAGCAAGGTCTTCTTCTAGAGAGGGTACGAACTGCACCTCTGGTCTGCGAGACTTAGAGCTATACACCTCCGAGCGGAAGGTTGTCACCTCAACATATTCGTATACCTGCTTAAAGTCGGAATATCCTCCTCCTGGCCACGGTACGGGGTCGTCAGGAACCATCAAAGCAACCTTAAAGCCGATAGTACCGAACTTCTTGCCGATAGAGTATGCTTTACGTCCAGCCTTCTGGACAGCTGCTTCGATGTCGTCTGGGAGCATGGGAGTTGTGAAGTCGTAGTCCTTAGCTTCCTTGCCCATAACGATGTCACGCACTGAGCCACCAACAAGATAGACCTCGTCTGTACCGAGAATTTCAATTACTTGTTTTTGTATAGCTAGTGCTTTTTCCATTACGATATATATTCTTTCTTTGCTTCAACTTTTGCATTATTCATGCCTAAAATGTCACCGAGCGCCCAGTAGAGTTGTTCTGCCTGTTTAGGTGTCAACTCAATGTCGTCATAAACTACATGCCCTTGACGATGTACCTTTACCTCTTTGAGGTTGCCCATTGGCCACGTCTTCGTGACCTCAATCTCTAGCTCCTCTGTCGTGACATTCTTTTTCATTAGTCATTCCACTTTTCTTTTTTACATTGACATAGATTATGGTTAGCAAGGAACACATGGCAGTCGCCAGTCCAACGTGAGAAGAAACAGCGTTTGCCGTTACCCATTGTTTTCCCTCGGCGCTCCGTGAGTTTTCGGGTCAAAGATATAACTCATTCTAATGTTATATAGGAGTCCGTTAATCTTCTGCCAATCTGGTTGGTCTGGCAACACAGACACAACGCCCTCGAGTTTTGTATCTTCCTCGATAAAGGCGTCAACAACTTCTTCTGGACTCTTTTCGCCCATCTTGAACAACCACTCTCGCTGCTCTGGCGTGACTTTGACATTCAGCGTACCAGTCTCTAACAACTGACGTGCCTGAAGTAACAACCTGAAGCAATGACGGGTGTGCTTAGCGTAGCGGTTCTTTAACGCGCTATCGTAACCGTCAAGACCCTCCTTTTGACGCGCACTTAGTTTCTTTGCTTGGCTAAGAGCGTACCCACGATAAGCGTTCATAACGGCAGGCGTGGAGAGGAAAATGTCTCGGTTATCGACAAGTTGCTTACCGATACTGGAAAGTCGTGTGTACTCGTCAAGGTACAAAAGCTCAGTAACTGTTGGGTTACCGCTGGCTACAAGCTTCATAAACTTACCGACCTCGTGGTACACCCAGTCGGGGTCTGTGTGGTCTTTAGTGGTTCGAGCTGGGTCAAAGTTAATTCCCAGCACAACAGGCGTAGGCAACAGATAAACACCCTTGATGTCTACATCAGAGTTCTCTGTGGCGAGTCCGTAGGCTGTTGAGCCTGTGACTCCTTCAAGGATGATATTATCTGGTTTCATTATTTTAGATTGTCCATAAATTTCTTTAGTTCTGGGTCGGCGATTTCGTCCGTGCTGAGTATTTTTTTGACCTGATTGAATCCACCGATGCGTCGAGCAGAGTCTTCTCTCCAGCCATCAACTACAATATGAGTTTTTCGTGATACGCGATTCATCCAAGGTCTTTGCTCGTCAGCAGGTTTATCCGCGTAGTACCCCTTAGGGTCTACGTTGCCGTCGCGGTCATAGCCAATCTCATCTGGGTCGTCAAATTCGGAGTGCTTTATAACGTGGAATGCTGTAAAAACAGGACTATTGGGAGAAGTGTTTGGCGTGACCCTACCAATTCGGAGACCACCAGCCGAACGTCCCTGACCAACAGCATAAACTACAAAGTCTCCAGCCTCAAGCTCGTTGCCAAACGCATCTTTCATTTGTTCTTCTCCAAAAACTTAATAGCCTTTTTAATAACTCGAGGTGTGTAATCGCCACCGTGGAGGTAGTCTCGGTAATCACGACAGACCCCACGCAAGCCTCTCAAAGCCGTATCGTGGAAGTCCTCGTCAGAGTTGTACAGTTTGAACGTAGCAAAGATTCCGCGCGTTTCTTCGTCGTCTGCATCAATAGGCTCGACAACTAGTGAAGTAACGGAGTACGGAGCAATCTCGTTCACGCCCTCGTCGATGTACCTAAATGTAGCAACACCAGCGTTATCGCAGTATTCCTCTAGGTTACGAATCTGTTCTGCGTTTTCAGCTTCAAGAATGATAACTGTTCGCTTGTAGTTATCAGCGAACTCGACTCCAAGATTCTGCAACAACATGGCTGCATGAACAGCTTGAGCTGCTGCTTTGCCAGCACTCATCTTTAGCTCTTTGTTTAGTACAACGTATAGTATCTTATTCATACTATCTATTGTAAGAGATTATGCTTAAAAAAGCAAGAGTTTTTTGTGTTAAAATTTGCGGTTTACGTCGCCGAATTGAGCCACGTTTATTCCGTAAACGTCACGAAGCATATCTGCCACCTGTGGACGGTCGTCAAACCAGATGAGGACGTTATACTTGCCCTTAATATACTTTTCAATCATGTCAGCCTTTACGATGGTGTCCTTTACTTGTCCACCGTTTTCGTCTACATGGTCGCTTCTGCGCATGTAGAGCTGGTCGTATTCGATGTCGTGCTTTTCTAGCCATGCTTCTGTTTCTGGGCGACATACCTCGTCACGACCGCTAAAGATGAATAACTTTGCGTAGTCGATTAAAGAAATACCGTCGAGCATGTGCGCAAGACCCAAGTTAATGTCGTCGTTGCCGACCTTGTGCCATTCATAAGGAGAACGGTCTTTTGGTCCAGTTGTCAGCGTACCATCGAGGTCTGACACTACCACGAATGGCAGTTCTGGGTCGTATTTCAAGAATGTAGGAAGCGTCTTAACGAAGTCGTGGAACATGCCACGAATCACCTGTTCTCCTACTGGATTCTCACGAGCTGCATCCCGTTCGAGCAATTCCTTGAGAGGAACGTCTAGAAAGTCTTTTTGTTCAACCGTTGCTCCGAACTCTCGAGCAATAGCTGATATACCCGTGACATGCTTGGGGTTGAGATTAGTATCGGAACTGACGACATTGTTCCCACGTCCGAGTGCTTCACGAATGAGTCGGTTGCGCTCTTTGAGTACGATAGCCTCGTCACCTCGTCTGTGGTTATATTCCCCATCCTTAAATAATCTACTGTCTTTTCTGATTTCATCTTTTTCTACTCGTACCCAGCCTTTTGCTTCTAACTCCTTAGCATGAGTTGTCTTACCGCTCGCTGGGAGACCGCGTAAGATAAGCACTTTTAGTTTTTTGGTCATGTTTATTCAACTTTTCCTTCTTCTTCCATGTCGAGTGTTCCATCGGCAGTGTTTTGATTATCGTAACCCACGAAAGTCGCGCTCTTACACTTAAGAGTGAACGGAGCGATTCCTTCTCGGCGGATTACCACACCCTCGTCACAAGGGCTGTCTTTATCTAGTGGTACGGCGTTTGCGAAGCCGTCTTCTTTGTACCTGTGTAGCGTGTCGTGTCCAGGAAAATCAGCCCATTCTTCTGGCTTGAAGTCCTTGTACTTACCGCGCCAAAGTAGTGGAACTACCTTCAAGTCGCGGTCACGACAAAACTCTACAATTTGGTCGTAGCTCATATCAAGCACGACACCCTCTGGGTTAATCGTAGCGACACGGTAAACGTATAGCTCCGCAAGCCCTTGTGGGATTTGATATGTGTACTTGCTCTGTAGCGGAGCGCCCTCAGCTGTCCAGCCGATTAGCTCACCATAAACCAAGTAGCCTTGTGGGATTTTTCCAACCAGCTTCTCACCCTCTGTAGACCAGATGTCTGTGTCGTAAAAGTGAACGTGTGTTGGGTTGTTCTTGTCCTTGATTACCCTACGGCTTCCGTAGACATAATCATATTCACGGTCTTGAACAAGCGCACCAATCTTCTTGGCTACTTTGTCCTTCCATGAGTGCTTACGCTGGACGATTGTGTTGGCAATGCGAATAGATGTACCGTGCAACTTTTGTGTCACAGTAACATCTGCATTCTCTGGAATGATATGCGAATTTTTGAAATAGTTGTCCGTATCATAGTGCTGAGGTAGGAACTTTTCGTCTACACGAGTGAAGATTTTCTTGTTCTTCTCGAGCATAGCCTGAGCGCGAGTCGGCTTGCGTACGAACTTACGGCATATTTCGTGGTCGCCGATACGGTCGAATGTGTCGCCCTCCTCGAATAGAGATAGGTCGAGTTTCTTGATATAAGATAATGCCTCTAAGCGAACTACTAGCGCACCAGAAGTATGACCACGCAATTTCAATGCACGGACGTGACGGTTGTCCTCAAGATAGCCAGATTGTGACTGGTCTTCGTTCTTGTCGTTGTGACGGTAGAGGTTGTTCTTGTAGGCAAATTCCTCGGAAAGCTGCGTGCCAGCGGTAAATACCAATGCCAGTTCTCCGTAGTCCGAGGTCTTTGCCACCAGAGCTTGGCTTCCCAACACTTGAAGTCCTACAAGGTTATCTAGACCTTCTAGAGCCACAGGCGCTGGCAAGCGTACTATCACACCCGCGTAATCGCGGTTTTCTGGTTCAATTAGTTTCATTTTGTCTTTTCTCTGTGTTTATTCTTTCTAATATCATCGCGTATGTGTTTGCATATCCCGCGAGGTCTACAATACTATCGTGGTGGTCTGGAGTGTTTATCAATCGCGCCACCTTTACCTGCACCATGTATAACGCATGTTTCAAGCGTGGGTCTAGGTCTGAGGTCAGAATTGGTTCTGACATCCTTGCCACCTTTGCGAAGTCATCCGCTGGGTGTCCGTAAACGCTTTGCCTGTCACTACTTGTTAGCTTTGCTGCTTCCTCTAGTATTCCCATACTCTTATTTTACGACAGTGAAACGAAAAAAGCAATACCTTTTTAAGGTCCAGCGTGCCAAGTTTTGCTGTTGCCGAGTGGGGTAAGATTCACTACCAACGCTTTATTGGTTGCTGGTATCTGGACAGTCTGCCCATTCTTCTCTGTTATGTGTGTAACTGGGACGAACCAATCAATGTAATTTTGGAAGCCACAGCGTCGGATTTCGAGTGCTAAATTAATGTCTGGTCCGAGTCCATTATCCGAGAAAAAGTCATGTTGTTTATACAGGTCAGCGCGGATTAAGGCACAATACAATCCACAGGCGTCGATTTCTTCCACGGTGCTAGTACCGACTTTGCTCTCCATACTGGTGACTTTTTTTGTGTCGTATATGTCGTCCACGCGCCACGCTCCGACATAGGGAACACCCCATCGTCCAAGCTCCACGCCCGTAACAAGTCCGACGTTCGGTCGGTTATTAACATCATTCACTAACCATGACAGCGCATTAACGGGTAAAATACCATCGTCCTCTATAGAGAATATCCATTCGACATCATCGGCAATCAATCCCCTAATCTGGTTATGGATAGAGGCTATGTGCCAACGGCGCTGGGGAATGGTTGTCGCTGCACCCCTGTAGTCTTGACTTTGGACACACAAGACGTCGGGGAACGGCAAAGACGCGAGTTTGTTGCGCACCTTGAGCCAAAGTTCATTATCGCCGTCAACGACTACCAGTAACGATGGACGCTCCTCATAGGACTGGTTTACTAGCGACGGTAGGACATAATCAAGATACTGAATCCTGCTTACTGGTAGAATTGTGAGAATTTTCATGTAATTTTATCTTTTTGTATTTTCCGTTTTTAATTTCTAAAACTGTCTGGTCGCCAATCGGATGACCATCTGGGTAGGTGGAGAAGGTGTCGATGCACCAGATGCCAGGATGCACCTCTGTACAGGTAGTAGTTGGAGAGTGTCCGAACACCTGCTTAATCTTCTCGTACCTTGCCCATTGTGGACGCGCCCATAGTGGAGAATGGTCTTGCCATAAGTCTTCCATCTCGAGCGTTTGGTTCCAGCCCTCGGCGATGCCAGCGTGTGAGAAGGTTATGCCGTCTTCCTCTAGAACAATAGGAAGCGATAGTAGCCAGTCTTTCAGGTACTTATTCGCTGGCGAGTTAATGGCCAACTGCGTCACTGGGTTGTAACCGCTCTGGAGCGTTGGCGTTTTGTTCACATAAATAAAGTCATGGTTTCCAAGCACCGGCTTCACATTCGGATGGTTTTGCTGGAGCATGTACAGCTTGTGCCACGTTTCGATGGACTCAAGACCATCTTTCCCCCAGTCATCGGCGTAGTCGCCACAGAAAACAACGGTATCGTATTTGTGCGCAATCTTTTCCACCTCATCAACAATCCAGCCCTTTGTGTGGATGTCACCTACTGCTAAAATCTTACTCATCATTTTCCTCCATTCGCCAAATCTCTCAGGTATTTTTTATCTTCTTGTTTTACTGGTCTGCCTAGTTTTTTTGATAGTTCGAGTAGTGTATCCAGCACCAGATTCCTGTCATGCTTAGTTTCCCAACAACGAATAATGTCGCCGAAATACGTTCTAGCGAACACTGTCTTCAAGACTATTTTTTCGTTGCTCGTTAACTTCATGTATTAGTTTGTCCCACTTCCTCTCGAGTTCGTAATTTGAGAACTCCCCGTATCCTATATTATAAGCGTTAACCTTGTCATTGTGCAAGTCCTTAGCTGCCCAAAGGTCAAGCCGTTGTCCCAGTTCTGGATAATCTACGGTGTGCAAATCAATCCAAGTGCGAGTCATAAAGCGCCCATTCGTGACTGAATTGACAAGCCAATGTAAGGGTAGGACTGAGTCGTTCGGCGAAACGCGTGTCATAATCACTGGCAAGCCAGCGCACAGGGCTTCCGTCATCGGCAGACACTGACCGCCGTAGCGACGCGGAAGAACCATAGCATCGAAGTCGCGGTAAAGTTCTACCTCATTCTCTGGGCTGCTCGTGTCGATTATAATGCGTGGGTCGTTATAGGTATTGACTAGCGTGCCAGCCTGCGCTTTGATAACAAGCTCAAAATCTGCTCTCGAATATCTCATAGCTGCTATAAGACTCTGTGTACCATTCCTGTCATTCATTGCTGGTCGTCCTGCAACGTGTAGGAAGCGCTTCTTGCCAGTACGGACAAGGTTATGCGCTCTGACGTCTGCAAAGTCGTCTACAAACACGGGGGTCGGCAAGTACTCAACATTACCCCATAGCTGACGAGCCTCATCAAAATGCCACTTGCTCGGTGAAACAAGCTTGTCTGGTAGCGCCAAGTGCGGGTCACTGAGATAATCTGCGAACTCCCAGTTAAACTGGTTAATGGTCTTGACGCCCATACGACGAGCTATCTCGACAAACATTTTATTATAGAATATCTCACATGTGATAACTACGTCCACGCCACGGAGCCAATTCTCCACTTGTTCTGTTGTAGGGAAGCCATTAATTTCCGTAACGCTATATGTAGCGTATATCTCTGGGTGCTGTTCGTTGTTATTGAACGGTTGGCTATTGATGAGCATTATCTCATCTGGGCGAATCATGCGAGCAAGATTGCGCGTCTGGTTTCCCAAGCCCGTTCTGTCGCTTCTGGCGATAAGTCCAATTCTCATTATTCCCACCCTACGACATCAGCCAGCAGGTCTGTGTCCTTATGAGTTAAGATAAGCAGATTATTGTTAACATGCTGAATAGCCTCGAGCGCCTCGCGTTCGTCTTCGTCAAATCCTTCGAGCGTGAGCATAGCTGCAAAGTCCTTAATAAAGCAGTGTCCACCAGCGCCACGTTTACCGCCGTTGCCAACAACAGTAGTGTGGCTTTCACCGATTCTGTCGTCTTTCGTAACTGCTTCGATAACATCTGGCCAATAACCTCCGTTATCTTTGACCATATCGTGCATCATATTAAAGAATACAAGCTTTGTGTAGAGAAAGTTATTGCCTATATACTTGACGCACTCAGCAGATTCAGCACCGATTATCCTGTTGTATTGGGAATCTGGTAACGCCTCTAGAACATGCTCCGCTGCTCCAATCTGCCAAACGTCAACAATACCGATGATGTTTCGCTTTGGGTTACGGGTGTCTTCTGCTGCGAACTTTTCTCTCAAGAACTCTGGAGAGTGCATAACGGTTATGTCTGGGAACTCTTTTTGTAGTTGGTGAGTCGTTCCTGGAAGCACAGTTGATTTTATAACTGCCGTGTTGCCAGCTTTTATCAACGTAAGTGCTGAACGAACAGCGTCGCAACTGAACCCAGCTGGAGTCGTGGGCGTCGGAACGGCAATGAATGTAATGTCGCAGTCAAGAATCTTGAGCTTATTTTGTTTATAGGGTTCTTCTAGCGCATAGCGAACAACCCTATAGCCTCGCTCCTCGAAGTCATCAGCCATATTCTTGCCAATCCAGCCCTGACCAATGAACCCTATTTTCATTTTGTTGCCTCGAATATTAAGCTCTCTTTTGGACGAGTGTCGTATTCGCTCTCCTCTTTTCTTATAATAACCCTAAAACCTGCCTCAGTCAATACTTTTTCCATTCTTGCTGGAGTATAAACAGAATTACGCGTCCCATAGCCAGAAATAGCGAAACAAAACCTATCATCAATAGTACCTTCACTAATCGGAATATCATTGACCCTTCCCTCCTCGTAGCTCTTGAACACTTTGAGCAAATCCATCTCTATAACTGTAAGTTTAGCTCCTGGCTTTAGAGTTCTGTGTATGTTAATTAATACTTGATGGGCGTTATAATCGTTCATCGTACAAAGAACATGGTTAAGCACACCACCGTGGAACCATTCAACCCACTGGTCTTCTGGCGCTTTAGTCATATCCCACAGTTTGAACTGGTCGGTACTGTTCAGGGTTCTGTAGCCTGCCCAGTCCATACGACTATCAAAATTAATCCAACGCTTTTCAGCGGTGTCTCTCATCCAGTCTGGTCCACAACCGTAGTTAGCCCATCTAGGAGGTAGCATTGAGTTTCCTCTCGTGGTCTTCCCTAAAGGACTTAGCTATCGCTTTGATACCTTCTTCATCTATGCGCAAAGGTACGGCGTATGCGTACTTCTTGGCGTTAATCAGTGTAGTACCCTGAATCCAGCGACCCATAATCTTCCACTCAATTAGTGGCGCTTCTTCTGCTAATAGTTTGAGAATCTCTCTATCTTGCACGATAAAACCTCTCTGGCACATAAAGTAGATACGGGTCGAGGATACCAGTTCCTATCTGTGAGGTGTAGCAGGAGAGAGAGCGTATCTTCCGCGCGACGTCTCCAGCTGGCAAATCAACCTTGTCAACAAAGTGCAATCCTAACTCTTTTAGTCTCTCTGGGACAAGTTCTGGTTCAACAACGCGCAACGGAATATCTTCCCACAAGTAGACAGGCAGATTTGTCTCTAACTTTTGCACGGCATTTGATACCGTGATGTGGTCTGGATGTCCCAGTCCTAACGGCGCGAGTATGTAATCGTACTTGCCATTATCAAGAATACTTTGGAGTTTGGCGACAATCTCATCGAAGTCATTAAACTCTCCATACTGCTCGTCGATAAACTCGAGATTAATCGCTGTCGCTTCAAGCAAACCAGTAGCCTGCTCATTTTCGTAACGACGCGCCCACATAGCGGAAGCTGCATCACCGAAGCCACAGTTTTTGTCATACGGAGTGTGGACATTCTCGGCGTCAGTCGGATTACCAGCAAAAACAGTAACAACCACGTTGTCTGTGCGGTCTGCCATTAACTGACCAGCTGACAGGATTGCGTCGTCTAAGTGTGGGCTAACAAGCAGTATTTTGTTCATATCAATCTATCCGTCCAAGTTTTTGGTGTTTTATCGTTTACAATTTCGATGTTCATATTTTTGTAATTGAACTCTCTCGTACCTCTATTATGGATGTACTGAACCATCTTGTCAAGACCTTCGATAAGGGTTGTTTGGGTCTTATAGCCAAACTCTTTGCGAATTTTATCGCTGGAGGTGAAGGCATGTTTCACCTCGCGTGGACGGTCTGGCATATATGTAGGAACACCGTCGTAGCCAGTAAGGGTCGTGATGCCGTAGGCGAGTTCGTTAATAGAAACTACTTCGCCGTCCTTGTCGTCTGGTCCGATATTATAGACTTCTTCGCTCGGACAGTCAATCATTCTCTTTAGCGCGAACAAAACGTCGTCGATGTAAGAGAAGCAACGCGTCTGGAAGCCATCCCCGTAAATAATTGCAGGCTCTCCGCGCAAGTTACGATTAATCATAATGCTGGCGACGTTGCGTCCTGGGTCGTCGTAGGCTTGGCGTGGTCCAATAATGTTGTGCGGAACGGCGATAACGTACTCCATGCCATGAGTTTCTGCCATTTGCTTCAGGACTTCTTCAGCTGCTACCTTTGCCACGGCGTATGGGTCTTCTGGCATCGGCTTCATGTCCTCTGTGAACGGAGGCTCTTGCTTCCCGTAACGACTCATGCTCGAACAGAACACAAAACGCTTCACCTTGTTGTTACAGGCTGCCGCGATAAGCGACACGGAGTTGCCGAAAGTGTTTTTCGTTACCCAATCTGGAGAAAACACAGACACGCCCTCATATGGAGCGCAGGCTGCATGATAAATGACATCTGGCGCTTCCGTTTTGATAATCCGATTCATTTCGTCATAGTCGGAGGTATCTTTGATGTACTGAGTAATCGTGTGGTTCACGTTATCAATATAGCCAGATACCAAACTATCCACACCCACAACCTCGTGACCGTCCTCTAAGAACGCGTCAACAAGGTGTGAGCCAAGGAATCCCGCATTGCCAGTTACGAGTATCTTCATTCAGCCTTTACCTTACCATTCTTCTTTATTATCGCTGTGTAATTTTGCGTTTTATCTTCGTGGATAAAGTATTTGACGTACCACTTTCCACTTTCTTCCATTTCCTTAATGACTTCCTCGGTTGTTTGCTTTGAACCGTCTTGCATAATATCCCAATAGCAACAGTGCAGGTCTTCCATAATAAAGATACCGTCTTCCTTGAGCATATAGTCTAAAGCGAACTGCATAAACACCTGTTGGTCTAATTGCATGTGGGAACCGTCGTCCAAAATAACATCGAACTTGCCTAACTTTTTAAGCGCATATACATCGCGCGTATTCATCGTTAGCTCTGTCACACCTTCGATGCCATTGGAGTCACGAATATCTACACCAACAATATCGGCGTTCGGGTAAAAGTCACGCCACATAGCTAGGCTAGCGCCCTCGTAAGTACCCACCTCTAAAAGTCGTATAGCTTTAGATGATGGCGGTAGATTCTGCTCGTAAAAATCCAAAAAGTTATGGTCGTTAGACGCCTTGTCCGTGCCGTAATGTAGTCCTAATTCGTTGAGTCGTCCCATTATAGTGTTGCCTTATCCCTTACATCTGTTATATATAAATCGTACATTCTCTTATCGTAACCCTGAATCTTTATCAGTTCCTCTGTCGTGTGTTGTGGGAAGTATTTTATGTCGTTCTCTGGATTATTGAACGGGTGTTCGAAGAACGTCTGCTTCTCATAGTCAACATAACTGAAAATCTCACCCCATTTCTCAATGAAGTAGCGTTTACAGCCTTCCACCTCTGGACGCATTCCGAGTGTTGTCGAATAGCCTCCTGGAGTTTTCTCTGACGCAAGATTGAACTCGTACAGTTCGTTAATAATTCCTGCTTTATACAGGCGGAGTTCGTAGTCCGTGTCCTCGTAATAGATAGGATAAAAGTTCGTGTCGAACAATCCCACCATCTCGAGCGTCTTCCTGCTTAATGCGATGCAGTGCCAACCTTCCGTGCTAATCACACCATACTCTGGTTTATTATTTTCCAGTTCCGCGACGAAGTCCCTCATGCCATCAGTAAAGACGACATGTTGAGAAACGATAATCACATAGTCCCAGCGGTACTCTAAAATAAACTCAGCGCCATAGTTCCACCCAGCGGAAACTCCGTCGTTAACCCCTGTTCCGCCGTAGCCGAACACATCGTCGCGTTCGACGATTCCTGGTGCGTTCTTGTAAATAAGAACATTCTTCCTAATCTCAGGGTCGATGCTGTCCAAACAAACATCAAGCCTGTCCCCACCACCAGATGGGATAATAACTACATATCTCAAAACAACTCCTTTAGTATGTCATGCCAACGGTTAATATAAGTCCCTTCTAGTCTAGCACGATAGTGACCGTCTAGCCTGATACGCTCGCGCTCGACTGGGTTCTCGAGGTAGTAATCAATTTTATTCTTGAGGTCGTCGAGGTCGCCGTGTCTGTAGTAAGATACCTCTTTGCCGTCTGTGAAGTAGTTTTCCAGACCTTCAATGTTTGGGTAAATCGTGAACGCACCGCGCCCAATCGACTCCCATAGCCTGTCGCTCGAGTAGTACGGATACTCAAACCCAATGTTCAGCGTGTCGCCGATGGCAATTTTGCTTTTAGCGTACATTCTGTTTAGCGCATCACCACGGACCACGCCCATTCCGTCTGGACCAACATGCAAGAACTTGTCGCCATAGTTTTCCTTGAGCCAATCAATTAGCTCTGGGCGATAGCTCCATTCTTCATGGTAGTTCCGCGAACCGACGAAAATAATGTCATGCTCGAAACTTTCTGGGTTATATTCTGGGTGCATCCTCGCCTCGCGGTCGTAGACAGCTGCTGGCATAAAGTGACCAACGGTCGCTGTGTTCTCGTTCAGGTAATCTGCCATGAGTTTATCGACAGTAAAGAAGTGGTGCAACGCCCTATAGTACTCAGTGTCGAGGTCGGCTTGGCGCTTTAGACCCATCCACAAATCGAGGTGATAAGTGATAAGAGGAATCCCAGCCTCTCGAAGTTTCTGGGACAGCCCAGCGATAGACACACCGCCGTGTGTTTCCCAGCCGTGGGTGTGAACCCATACCACCAGTTTGGATTGCAAACCGTGGAATAGAATCTGGTCAGTGGTTGTCTGCCCTTCTTGCAGGCGTGTAACTTGATGCCCCAAAGATACCAAGCTATTTGCGTGGTGAGTTTCTGACGTAAAGTCTACGTTAAAGTTTCCTACAAATGTTATTCTCATGTTTCATTTTCTCCAAAAACGTCGTCTGTGTGGGACTTTAATTATTAAGTGGGACATAATCCCGTTTTTTGCTCCAAAACGCGTCAGGCGAGCTTACACGCGGTCTGAGCGACATTTATGTTAATATCCAGACAAGTAAATATGGTAACCGTCCTTTATTCTGTACTTTTCGCAATCATCCTCGTCGTCCCAATATATATCAATCATCTTCCTGAACGCATTGTAAAAATTGTACATAGTCAGCACGATTGCGCAATCAAGCTTATAATCCAAGTAACTCAACAGACCATATGCGGTATCGGTTTTGTACATGAACGATGGCTTCAAATCCCAGTAGCTATCGTCTTTGACTTGCTCATTGTGAATATCCAGCATAACTTCGAAAAGAGCCTGTATGTCTTTTACTTCAAAGTCCCTAAAACAACTATCGCCGTCAATCTCAGCGCCGTTGGCTTCTAGGTATTCTTGTAATTGAGCAGGGAACTCGTGGTTGCCATATACTTGGTGACTTATTTCGCCATAGCCGTCAAAGTCATCGCCCAGCTTATGGTCTGTTGCGTGTACGCGGAAGCTCATTAGTAACTATCTCCCCTACTAACCCAGCGAGAAATGAGATAACCGACGCCAAACATAGCTCCGAAAACAGCTCCCATAAACGCAAGTATGATAAGTAGTCCTGGAACCGCTACAGCCATAAAAATCAAAAATGATAACACTACAACTATGAAAACTAGTGCTGAACGCTGGTCTTGAGTCCGTGTGTATTTTTTCCAAAGTTCTTTCATTTCTTATCCTTCTTTTCGTTACGCCTGTAGTAACCTTTAATCGCTTTGTACGCTTCCTCTGTGGCGAAACATATCAATATGATGAACAGTATAACAGCTATGAAGCCACCAATCAATAGGGCAAACGGCAAGACAAATCCGACGATGAGAGCTGCAAAGTCGAATATACCGCTCATCATCTGAGTCGAAGCCTGCCAACCTGAGTCGAAATTGTTTTTCATGCCTCTATCCAACTCGGTTTAGCTATTCCAGTGCCGATGACCTTGCATTGTGACGCCAAGTCCATCTGGTCAATAACCGTTGCCAACTGTCCTTCTTTGGACGATTTGATTTTCTTCTTGAACTCTGCCAAGTTCGAACGACTAGGAGAGTTATATATGTTATACGAAACATACTGCTGTCCGCCAACACTTACGACCACCGCAGTATCAGTGATGTAGTAAGTCAGTCTGCCCCTCTGGATAGTTTCGTATTTCATTACACAAATGCAGGCTGTATATCGCCGTCCTTCTTTTTAATAGCTGTACGTTCGCTGAACCAACCGAAACAGTCGTCGCACTTGTAGCGCTGGTAACGACCTGTCTTTGTTGGACGAGTGCCTTCGTTGTGGTAGTTCGAACCAAGACAGTGCGGACAAGCGTATTCAAGGTTTGCGAGACGAACAAAGTTAATAGGTGAGCGATACCAAGGGTGTAGGGTTTTAAAGTCCATGATAGTCAATCGGACATCTTGATTGTTGTAAATACCCATTTTCTTGGCGTGTTTGACACCCTCTTTGCCACCACAGATAATTGGGAACCAGTGTTCTGAGTGGTCAGATGTTTCTTTTTCGCCGTGTCCGAGGAACTCGCTTAAGAAATTAAGTGAATAGCTTGGCAGGCGCATAATTTGTTTTGCCATGATTTTTGTGTCGAGTTGCAGGTGTGGTACAACTGGATTCATGCGATGTTTTATAAAGAACATGTTTGCCATTTTGTCGTCAAACTGCTTTGAATTATGTCCAAGCGTCACATCTGCTTGTGAGAATAATTCATAAAGCTCATTAACAAGCAGTTTATCGTTCTTGGGGTCAAGCTTATAAGTATCGGTTTGGGCAATCGTGCGACACTTTATTTTTGGCATATAATCAGGGTCTGCGAGTTTGGTAACATCTACCCAAGCGTAAGAAAATGAAAGTAAAATCGGCTGTTCGATAACTTTGTGCATGTTAGCTTCCCAAACACCATATGTATATCCAAGTAGACCAGTACACTCGATGTCGTATGCGAGTACCATCGGCAGTCTTACAGCTAACGTATCGACACCATAATCTGATTCATTTTGTTTCATTTTTTGTTTCCTATGTTATGACCCCAATTATAATCCTTTTTCTGCCAAAACGCAAGTGCTTTTTTATATAAAGTTTCTATTTCTATTTAATAAAACTTTTACTTTAACTTCTACTTCTACTTTATGCTAAGAAACCCTTACCCTAACCTCTGTTATTTTGGACAGTTGAGTAAAGGTTATAAAGCCCATAACTACGACGCTATTGGCTCGGAACCCTTACGCTATCGTGATGGAACTACGACGCTATCGAAGGCTTGTTTCCATGTTACAGGGCTTGTGCTTAAAAGTCAACAATTTTGTTGAAAAAAGAGCTTGTGTTTTCGCAAAAAAGAGAGCATAATTTGAAAGCACAAGGGTAAAAGCAAAAATCGGGGAACAAAAAATGAACAAAACAAGCTTTATAAGAAACGGTTTCTGGACGTCAGACGAGTACATCAGTCTGCACTTGGACACTAAAATACTGTATATTTATCTGCTATCTTGTCCAGACCGCGAGTACTTAAACGTGTTCAAGTTCAACCGTATTTTTGCTACCCACTGTACTGGTATCTCAAGGGCTTCCGTTGACGCTGGCGTTGAACAGCTGGAAAAGATTGGCTATATCGAGACGTTTAACGGCTATGTGTCTCTGTTAAAGGGCGATGCCGTTACTCTCGGTGGTCGCTATAACAAGCTTAATGGGGAGAAGGAACTGGAGTCGATTCCAGTGGATGTTCGTGCGCATTTCAAACTTGACGCAGAGGATATAATAGTAGTAGAAGAAACAAAAACGACACCAAAAAAGACTGGTCCAGCGCCAGAAACAATTAAAACTATTATCGCCAAGCAACCAGAAGTCTTGCGCGGTGCGCTTCAAGATTTGGTCGATGACAGAATAGAGCGCAAAAAAGCACCCACAACTCGAGCAGTAAAGGGTTGGATTAACAAACTCCAAGGTATGTACCCAAACAACTACCCTAAACAGGTCAAAAGCATTCAGCAAACAATCGACCGTGGTTGGATGGGGCTGTTCGAGGTCAAAGAAGACGAATCGGAAAGGAAATTCATGTGAGCGAGGTATCCGAGTTTATCTGGCGTTTATGGCTAGGGGATATGCCGATGCCAGAGGGTGCGACTCGGGAAATGATGGAAGCAGCAATCGAAGCCGTCGAGCGAATCGACCGTCAGGACGAGGCTGTAGAAGGACTCGAGTACCACACAAAATCCCTTGCTCATTATGAAGAAAGATTAAAGGAGGCGCGAAGCAAAGGAGAAGATACGAAGACTTTAGAAAGTATAGTAAAAACGACAAACGAAATAATAGAAACATACAGGAGCTGGTTAGAATGAGCGAAAAGAAAGACTGGAAAACGAAGCAAGTTGCACGAGTAGTCGAGCAGTTCTCCGAAATGGATTCAGACCAACAGGCTAAAGTTATGGACGCGATTAAATACAACTACGCGCTCCAAGCAGCTAAAGAGGTCGGAATGACAAAGACGGTGACATTCGGCGACATGTACGAAACTGCTATCGAACGCCAGAAGCATTTCAACAAGTTCGAGGGATTCGGTTGTGGTCTTCCGTATTTCGACGAAGCGACTATGGGATTCCGTGGTGGCGAGCTGATTATTATCGCAGCGCCCTCCAACTTTGGTAAAACTATGGTGGCTATGAATATCGTAGCCAACCTTGCAGCGAACACCCTGAAAAAAGTGGTGATGATTACGATGGAAATGACACCAGCGGAAGTCAGCACTCGTCTATATAACATGATTGACAAAGAGAACCACGATACACTTATGGAGAACTTTATCATTCAGACGGAGCTATCTGTGTCGGCGGAACATGTCAAGGCTATTGTGAAAAAGCACAAGCCTGACATTCTGTTAATCGACCACTTGGGATTCTTGTCTAAGCAAGAGCCAGGAACGGAAGAACGCCAGCAAATCGACACGGCTATGCAAAAGATTAAGCGTCTTGCCATTAACGAGAATATCCCGATTATTATGATTAGCCACGTCTCCAAGACGCGTTCTGGCGAGGGTGGCGGAGCAAGCGTGCAAGACCTGAAGGGTTCTTCAGCAATCGAGCAGGACTCGGACATGGTATTTATGATTAACCGTCCAAAAGACCAACCTTATCTCGACCAAGGGATTATGCAGGTTGTAGTTAAATTAGAAAAGCACCGAACGAAAAGTCCGAAAGACTTATTCCACCAGAACGTGCTTATTAATATGAAGGGTGTACGAACAGATGGCAAATACACCTTGTATTATTAGCCACATTACCCTGATTGAGGTAACTCGCGGAGCAAAATATACTGGACCAATAAACATGGAGGGTATTGAGCGAGAGCCTTCTCAGGGTGAAGTAACCAACGAGGAAGATAAGCGTATTTATCTTTGTGGCAACTGTCTTAAGACTTTTGACGGTAGCGAGACTTTTGACGAGTGCAAAGCTCATCTAGGTACGTTCCCTCTTGACTGATAGTGTTTATGTTATCATACTGAGAGTATGAAACTAACAATCTCTGGCACAACGCCATCAAAGAAAAACAGTCGCATAAACACACGGAGCGGTCGGAGCTTTCCCAGTAAACGGTTCACGGAATGGGAAGCCCCCGCTCTCGTTCAATTACAGGAGCAGTTCAAGGGTCTGAGGGTGACCGATTATCCGATAACCATAACGATGGTTTTCTTTAACGGAGACCAGCGTCGCCACGACCTCGATAACCAGTGCAGTTCTATTCTCGACACGCTCGTGAAGGCTGGGATTATAGAAGATGACAACCAAAAGTTTGTCGAAGCAATCCAGCTACAATATGGCGGACACGACAAAGCCAATCCCCGCTGTGAAGTGTTCCTCGACGAATAGGCTTGTGTTTTCTTAAAATAAAGCGCATAATTGTGGCATGGGATTATTAAAAGACTTTGCAGGCCAACATCTAACAGTTCGTAAGAGCCGTTACCCGCACGCGATACTTAATCCGTTGAACTGGCACGAGACTGCTAAGTACCGCAGACAACGCGCGAACCGTGGCTGGGCTGACAGAGACGCTTGGAATATGGGGGAACACGTTGCTGGGGTTGTCGTGGAGATGTTAGAACTCCTACAGAACAAGGGAGTAACAGATTGGGACGCTTGGTTCGAGTACAATATCGACGAAAAAGGCAAGGGCGCGTACAAGAACCTCCAAGAGGTGATTGATGACATTAAGAATTATCTCGAACACGAAAAGACCTCGTGGGCTGACGACCTCCGTGTTGAAGGTGATTTCCTATCAGATGAAAAGATAATGTGGTTCGACGAAAAGGGCAAACTACAAACTGACCCTGCTATAAAGCACCGCATGAACAAATGGCACAAAGAGAACACTCGCCTATACAAAAAAGCGACAAAGGCTATGGCGTTCTTCGGTCGTCACTTTGCGCAATTCTGGGACTAATATAAAAAGACCCTAACAACCATGTCGGGGTCTTTTTCTTTGGGTAGCAAGTCGGGTAAAAGCCCGATGCTCCGCCTCTTGATGCGAGGTTTTTTGTCTAACCGTGCAAGACAGTGTGTCGTCTTGCTACCCTCATTATACTACACATTGCGGAATCGTCAATCGGTGTAAAAAGCTTTTTAGATTCCGTACCACCACCGTCGTGGGACACCTACCTGTGGCTTCCAGCCTGCAAAGAGTTCGGTATTCTCTAAACATATGGCTTTAATAAATCCGTGGTGGAGATGGCGGGAACCGCCCCCGCGTGTCTCGAACGCCCCATTAGTTTTCTGTTACAAGTTTATCCAGTTATTACTGGCAAAAAGAGTGTGACACCACCAAGCCTTTTTTCGGTTGAAAGGCTAAACCGTTCCGAGGAACTATCTAGTGATAGGCGCTAGAACCTTCGCGTGATTAAACCAGTGCGAAAGCTGGTGCAGGAACGAATGCTCGTTTGAACATTGCTACTACTGAGTTGAATGCGTTTGCATTTAGAAAGTTTGTGTCTTTTAAGTTGTGCGAACTACTTGCTAACTAACGGTTAAGATTCAAGGTCGATACTATGTTCATCCCCATACAACCATTATACTACAGGTGTAAAAAATATGCAAGAAAAAGCTTGTGTTTCGTACCGAAAAGACCTATAATTGACTTTGAATTAAAAGAAAGGGTAAATATGTGCAATTTTATCATAAGACCAGTAGATTGTTACGCGACAGTAAACATAGAGCTTGACGACGAACTAGAAATCACTCAAGGTCAAAAAGTGAAGGTAAGTCGTGTAAACGAAAAATTTGTAGTCATTATCAATCCTTTGGGCAATGAAAAAAATGTTCCATTGGAGGTTTTCGTTCACGCGTTCAGCTTGAAAGACCCGAACGCTAAAGAGAAAAAAGAATCTAAATAGTACATTAATTTATCGCCGAGAATGTCGGGTTGACCGCCTGCACTGTCTATGTAGGGATACGGGTCAATTAGGGTCATCAGTTAGGCGCATTTCCATTGCGAGTATACTTACGGGCTAGACATTCCATAAAAAACTTTAGTAGGTGAAATAGCGTTGGGCTTGCGTCTGATATGCGTAGAAATGCTCGGCGAATCCTACGGGTCAAACAAAGTGTGTAGGTATCGTTCAGTGTCCAAAACTGTCGATACAACGGCGATGGAGTATAACACAAAATGATAGTATATAGATTTGAAAAGAATGGTATCGGTCCATACGTTAGCAAGGCTAATGGATATTTCGTTAAGAGCGAGAGAAGCATTAAAGTAATGAGTGCGCTCCGCCGACAATACAAGCAGTCTGAGACCGATGAGCAAATGAAAAATTATGTCAAGGCTCACGGCAGTAAGCAATACATGTACGGCTGTAAAGAAAAGAAAGCTTTGAGAGCCTACTTTGGTCCATCATTTAAGAGATTATTTTCTCAGGGCTATAGAATTAAGAGATATACCGTACCAGATAGCGAGATTCTAGACGCTGGAATCGAAGTAGCTTTCCCTGTAAAATATCATAAACTCCGTAGCCAAAGGGGTATCAAAAAGACCATTAAAAAAATGGGAGTTAAAATATAAAAAAACGCTTGTGTTTTCGACAAAAAAAGAGCATAATTGAAAATGCAGAAACAAATAGAGGGTATAAGTAAAAAATAAAAGAAAACAAACACAGGGAGCGTTACGAGGGTGGCGCTCCCAAACAAAATTATAATAATAGGAGATAAAATGGCACCATCAACAACACCTTGGTACGCAACAGCAAAGGCGATTAACGGATTTATCATCGCTGGAGTTGTATTCGTACTATTTCTAGTCGTTATGAGTACACTCGGAGGCGTTAATAACACTTACGTCGCCAAGAACCAGAACGTATCAACTAGTAAAAGCAACATTAGCAAAGAGGAACAGCGTCGTGTTGACCTGTTTAATAACCTCGTCGATGCGGTGCAATCTGCAACCACGTTTGAAAAAGAAACTCAAACTAAGATTGCCGAAGCCCGTTCACAGGGTAACTCTGGTAAAATCGACCAAGCTATGCTAACAATCCAAGCCGTTGCTGAGGCATATCCTCAAATCAAGAGTATCGACTTGTACAAGCAGACAATGACTGAGTTTTCTATTACCGAGAACCGTCTAGCTGGCTACCGTGAACAATACAACAACGATGTACGCGACTACAACAGCTATGTCCAAAGCTTCCCAGCGTCAATGTTCTTGGCTATTCTGGGCAAAGACATGAGCCAAAAAGCGTACCTCGACTACAACGTAGACAACTCACAGGCACGCAACCTGTTCAAATAACAAAATGAGAATTGCCGTTCGTATCCTAGAACCTATTAGCTCGCCATTTGGCAGTTACTATGTGGACGCGGACGGCAAGTTCCTTAGATGGAGATACTGTCGCCTAATAGAAGGCAAGTGGTATTTCGAGAAGGTGCAAAACATATGAATGACATAAAAAGAATTATCATCGTTGCCCTTGCTTTTGTCGTTGTACTGCTCGGTGTTCTGGGCATCAAGAACATAGCAGAAGACGAAGGCTATAAGAACCAAGTTCGATACACCACCGCCATAAAAGCTGAAAACGCCCAATACTTTAACTATGCAGTAGATACTCAACAGGGTAACTTGCTTGTACACGGCGAATTTTCGACAAAAAAAGAAAACCTAGTTAAGTTTGAAGAAATGAAACAGGGATTCACTTACGTCGAACGCGTTAAACAGCACTATACTATGCATACTGAAACTTATTCCTGCGGTAGCTCAAAACACCCACGAACTTGTACTAGAGTTTATTGGTCTTGGGACAGGGTTAGTTCTGACGAGATATACTCACCACAGATTGAACTATACGGTCGCACCTATAAAGCAGACCAGTTCAGTTATGGCGAGTTTAAGAACGAAATAGACTGTAAGGGGTTCACAGAACCCAACGAAGCCAGGGGCTGGTTCAGCAGCAAACGTGGCTGCGATAACGGCAAATATTATCTTGACAGTGACGACCGTTATTACTATGTCGTCGCGCCACAGGTATTCTCTGCTACATTCCTAGCGAGTTCTACTGGCGGAGGTCTGCACCCTGTTAATGAGGGAGCTATATCTCTAAAGAACAAATCTATAAAAGAGGAATTGCACGATGTCGGTATGTACAAAGTATGGGCATACTGGATAACATTTGTGGTCGTTCTGTTACTATTTATTGGAGCATGTTACCTCGCGTATGCGTGGGTTATGGAAGACGGGGAATGGAGTTTGTATGACTGAAACAAGAACGACTAAAGTAATAACCGTTCGCGGCCAAAGGGTAACTATTTATTATTACGAACTATTCCTTGATTTGTACAAGGAGTGGCGAGCTAAGGGAATGTCTCAAGAAGACATCGAGGACTTAATACTCGGATGAATAATTACATAGACGAAATAAAAAAAGAACTTGCCGACAGAGTAAAGATTGGCAAGGGTCTGCAAAATGTGTATGCGCTACTTGTACTCGTGAAGGGTACGGACGTAACGCTCGCAGATGTGCATGACGCTTGGGCTGTTAATATAAACCAGCATTGGGACTTTGAACAATTCGGCAATCATCGTTCACTTGTACCGTTCGACCAGCTAAGTGAAGAAGTCCAAGAGAAAGACCAAAAGTATGTCGATGCTATTAGGGAAGTAGCTATTTGGTGGGAGATTAAGAACTACAGAGGTCCGATAACGCATTACGTCCGTTCGCGCAAAAACGACGAACTCGTACCAGCGTACTGCGGTCTATCTACGCGCGAACACTCACCTGAGAATTGTGGATTGGTATATAAAAAGACCTCGTTCTGAGGTCTGATAATTTCTTGGTTGTCACGGTAGGACTCGCACCCACATATCAAGCTTCAAAGGCTCGCGTCCTACTTTAGACGACACGACATTATTTGGCGGAGGGTGCAGGATTCGAACCTGCGGAGGCTTTCGCCTCGCTACTTTAGCAAAGTAGTACCATAAACCACTCGGTCAACCGTCCATCTTGGCTGAGAAGGTAGGGGTCGAACCTACAAATCTCTACGTTCAGAGCGTAGCGCCTTACCGTTTGGCTACTTCTCAATACTATTTTCAAGTGCTATTTGTGCGATTCTTCTCATTATCGCGTGTACAATTTTGTCTGATTCCTCAAACATCTTGTCTACTTCTTCTGCTATCTGTTTGTTTTTCTCCCATTGCTCCATAATCTTATTATAGACTTGGGGTGACCGACGGGACTCGCACCCGCTTTCTTCTCCTTCACAGGGAGACGTCTCGACTATTTCGACCTCGGTCAACATATCTGGCGGAGGGGGTGGGATTCGAACCCACGGTGCCATTGCTGACACTCTAGTTTTCAAGACTAGTCGGATAAACCACTCTCGCACCCATCCATCTGGTGTGTCGGGAGGGAGTCGAACCCTCAGATTTAGAGGTTTAAGCTCTTTGCCTATACCTATTCGGCTACCAACACATAACCATAAATGGTGACACCGCCAAGACAGTCATTCTTTGAACCTCGCCTGTAAAGAGGTAGCACAACCTTGGGGAGTAAAGCTCGCTATACCAACTACAGGACGGAGCTGAACTCGAGGGGTTGCATGTGTCGTTATATATGGTGGCGCTACTCAGACTCGAACTGAGATGAGCTTTCGCTCGCTTGCTTCTAAGGCAAGTGGGTCTACCAATTCCCCCATAACGCCATACTATGGTGTGTCTGCTCAGACTCGAACTGAGATGTCCTTTCGGACGGCTGGTTTTGAGCCAGCTGGGTCTACCCGTTCCCCCACAAACACATATTTTGGAGCATCGTACTGGATTTGCACCAGTGTCATTCGCTTTGCAGGCGAGCGCGTAGCTCCTCCGCCAACGATGCATGATTTGGTGGCGTCGGCTGGACTCGAACCAGCGACACATAGGTTTTCAGCCTACTGCTCTACCAACTGAGCTACAACGCCATTTTGGTCAGAAAGGAGGGACTCACACCCCCATGCTAGCTTTTCCTAACTAGCGACACGCCCGAAGCTTACTGAGAGCCTGATTGAGGCAGATGGTTATTAGCCTTCTGTTAATCCCTACAAGCATTCTCGTGCTGTGTATAAAATTTCACCACTTTCTGTTATGGTCAAGGTGCGCAGAATCGGACTGCGGATAGAGGTATCCAAGACCCCTGTGTTACCATTACACTACACCAAGAAATTTGGCTCGTCGGACAGGTTTCGAACCTGTAATAACTCCTTAACAGGGAGACGTGTTACCGTTACACTACCAACGAATATATTTGGCGGACTGTACGAGACTCGGACTCGTTTCACCTCCGTGACAGGGAGGCGTGTTACCCATATACTAACAATCCATATTTGGCAGGCTGACTAGGATTTGAACCTAGAATTACAGTTTTGGAGACTGTCGTGTTGACCATTGACACTATCTGCCTATACGTTAAGTTTTGTTGATTTGTACTTAACTTCACCGATACCAGTCGTAACGTGTACGAAGGGTTCAAATCGGGAACAAAATCCAATGTGGGAACTTTTCTGGGTATTCCCACCGAGTGTGACACTGTAGTGTTTTCGCGTATTCTCCTACAGCCGTTACCTATAACTAGGCACAAGGGGCAGCGAAGCCCTATACACAACCTATACAAGCAGGTCTAGACCTAACTTGTTAACGTGTACACGACCGCTCGCTACCCATCCCAGTTTACCTACACTGCCCAAGTCACTTATAGCTTGGAGATTTTTAATGAGGGCTACTGAGCCTTAGCCTCGTCCGTCTTGTACATCCTATTATACCTGAATTGTTAAAGAAAAGCGACACCCTTTTTCGGATGCCGCTCGGAGATACTGTTTGTTTTCTATACTACTTGTTGAAAACTATAGACCCCGAGCGACCGCCAAAAAGCTATCTGGGTTATTCCAGAGCTGTGACGGTTGATGCTGAGAACATAGAGTCTTCATACATTTCATTATACACTATGCCGATTATAAACACAAGTGTTTTTTTGAATTTTGTGATAATTTTGGCGAACGTACAGGGAATTGAACCCTGATTTGAGGCTTGAGAAGCCCCTTTCCTAACCATTAGAAGATACGTCCATATGGTAGCGCCTGAGGGAATCGCACCCACTCGACTTATTAAGACCAGTTTTACAGACTGGCTCGCCTGCTTTAACGAATTAAGACGCCGTGATTTGGTGAGCTGGACGGGACTCGAACCCGTAATCTTTTCCTTGAAGGGGAAGTGCCTTAGTCCAATTTGGCCAACAGCCCATGATGTTAAAAAATCGCCTCTTTGGGCGACATACTTTTGACAGAAAGAAGAAGCCCTTGTTAAGAGTTAGATTCTTCCTCGTAATATGTATTACTTGCTGTCATATTACCTATTATAGCGCATGAACGAAAATAACACAAGGAATAATGTCTAAAATGTCTAAAAAAGAGCTTGTGTTTTGGAGCGAAATGGCGCATAATTAAAAGCATAACAGATAACGGAGAAATAAAAATGAAAAAAGACGGGTTCGCAGAGGGGTTGCAAAAGACCTTGGCAGACGCCCAAGAACTATCTGGACTGTGGACAGGCACAGCTATAGCGAGCAAACTAGACATGGAAATTGAAGCGCTAAAAAATAGTGTTGAAAATGGAAATACTGAAACAGTTACAAACGAGTTACACCAGCAATTAAAAGAAACAGTAAAGTTCGCAGACGAAGAACTACAAAAAATAGAAGGATAAACATGCCAAAAGCAAAAAACCTAAACAGCTACCACAGTAAAATAGTCGGCGTAACTTTCGAGGGGCGACAGGACGTAATACGATGTCTGGACGGCGATGAGGAGCTACGTTTCCGCCGAGAACCAGAGAATGAATACGACCCCAACGCGGTTGCAGTTGATGTGTTAATGGACGAACTAGTTGACGGAGAGGAAGCTCAAGTTTGGAAGCCAATCGGCTACATAGCCCGTGATAAGAACCGAGAGCTTGCGCAGCTCCTCACAGACGGCAAAGAAGCCCATATCCGAATCAGTGACATCACTGGCGGTGAATGGAATCAGAAAAAAGAAAAATACAACAGCTTTGGTGTGAACGTCTACATCGAACACGAACGTCCTCGTAAAAAAGAGCGCTCGGAGAACGCAGAACTGGTCACGGACTTCTTCGGCAACCAAATTTTCTACAATCCTGTAGCTCACGAATACACAAACGCGCTTGGAGAGGTTTACCTATCTGGTAGTGCATTTGCTTCCGAAGACGACTTCGATGGCGAGTACTGGGCGAACGATGCGGTAGTGCGCAACAATCTGCCAGAGGGTTCAAAAGAACGCATCCTCGCTATGTGGAACACGAACGGCGAAGCAAGTCGCAACTATGGTACAGCAATCCATGCAGCTGTCGAACTGTACGGTTCGTACCACGACATCGCTGACATAATCGACATCGACAAGAAGACTGGTGTTCGCAAGAAACTAGACAAATTCACGGATAAGAACTCAGCTCTGAGCAAGCTACCTCATTTAAGAGACGCAGCTCTTAAGTTCTTCACTGACGAACGACTAGAGGAGGAAGCATACTATGAGGTGCTTGTCGTTGACCACAAAAACAAACGTGCAGGACGAATCGACCGACTAGTTGTCACAAAAGATGGCAAGTTCAAGATTCGTGACATGAAAACAAACTACAAGATAGGTCTGAGCGAAAAGCGTGGCTACACGAAGCAGTTGAGCTTCTACGGCGACCTTATCCTCGCCAACGGCAAGGAACTCGCAGAAGACTCGCTGGGCGTTCACCACTGGACTGGTGGGGCTTGGGAAGATATTGAATTAGAAAAGGTTGACACTCTAGCGGAAGAAGTAGTACCAAATCTTGCTTCTGGTCGGAGTCTCAGTAAACAGGGGTAGACATGCAACTATCTAGAATGACACCAGCACAAAAAATTGACATCTGGTCACCACGTTGGAAAGACCGCGTGGTGCTGATTGCCAAGTGGAAAGTCGGTATGCACAACGCTATCACTTTCAGCAAAACAAAGAGCCTTCCAGGAGAATACTATCTGTCTGGAGCTACCATAACCAGTTCTCCTATAGACACGAACGGCAAAGTACCTTGTTACGCCGTTCCTATGAGCGAACTACAACCGCTGGAGCGTATATGAGCTTAAGCAATCCTAACAGCGGATTCGAGATGAGCTTACCAGTTGACTACACAAAGTTAACAACAACTCAGCGAAGGGCAGTCCGACAGCAGTACGAACGCGAACAGGGACATTTCTGTTGGTTTTGCGGTACATCGCTGTACGGAAGCGTCAACGAGGATATTCAAGATTTGCCTATCGACTGGAGCTTATTTCCAGGAGGCGAAGACTTCTTGAAATATCCCGTCCATCTACAACATAATCACGCAACTGGTATGACGGAAGGCGCTGTCCACGCCTACTGTAACGCCTTTATGTGGAACTACTTTAGGAGGTAAAGAGAGATGCAGACGATAACCGTCTGTACAGATGCTGGACACAAAAACCTACATAAACAATCGGTCGCGGTGTGGGCAACCTATATTCGGACTCCTTCACAAACAACACATGCTTCTGGAATTATCAGCCAGCATGTAAAGGGAAGCTCCCATGCAGAACTCTACGCAATAGCAAACGCTCTGCACATTATAGGCAAAAATTACGACCTAAGTAAATATAAGTTGATTGTGTATTCTGACAATCTGTACGCATTAAGAAACCACCTTGACGGCACTCTAGGTAAACCAAAAAAAGACCACTTAGAGGTGTACGACAAGTGGATAAGACCGCACCTAGACAAGGCTATGATATACGAAGCGCGTCATGTCAAAGGACACCTACCAAGAGAAGAATGGGGTCCAAGCCCAGCGCGGTTCTATATGCAGAGTTGGTGCGATGAAGAAGTCCAACGTATGAGACGAATCGCCGAGGGAATAGTAAAAGAAAAAGTGCGCCAGAAAAAGCTTGCGCTTTTGCAAAAATAGGACTATAATTAGTAGTGTAAATAATGTCGCTTCAATGCGGGAGACAAAAAATGAACAAAGCAGCAAATATCATCAACCATATCGTTCTAGTACTGGACGCGTCAGATTCGATGCGCAATGTAAAAGACGAACTCATCAAAGTGGCGGATAACCAAATTGCTTATCTCGCCACTCGCTCAAAGGAACTTGACCAAGAGACGCGTGTCACGGTTTATACGTTCCAAGGCGGTAACTGGTACAGCGACAAAGAAGTAAAGTGTCTTATCTATGATAAAGACGTGCTTCGAGTGCCTTCTATCAAAGGTCTGTACCAAACTGGTGGCGCTACGCCTCTTGTGGACGCTACACTATTAGCGCTACAGGACTTGGCAATGACACCTGAAAAATACGGTGAACACTCATTCCTCGTTTACGTTCTAACCGACGGTATGGAGAACACTTCAACGGCGCGACCATCTGACCTGACAAAGGTAGTCAACGGGCTTCCTGATAACTGGACACTGGCTACATTCGTACCAGACCAGACAGGCGTGTTCGAGGCTAAACAGTTTGGCTTCCCTAAAGAAAACATCGCCGTTTGGGACACAAACAGCAAGGGTGTTGAAGAAGTCGGACGTCAGATTCGTGAAAGTACCGAACGCTTTATGCAGGCTCGCTCTACTGGTGCGCGTGGCGTTCGTAACCTATTCTCGCTCGAGAAGGTTACTGCTAGCGACCTACAACGTGCTAACTTAACGGCTCTGCACTTTGGTCAATTCCGCCTGTTCGATGTTGAGCAGAAAACGCGTATTGACGACTTCATCGAACGCGCTACGGGTCGTGCCTACAAGCTTGGAGAAGGCTACTACGAGCTATCTAAGACTGAAACTATCCAGCCTCAGAAGAACGTAGCAATCCTGAACAAGAAGGGTCTGTTCGTTGGCGACGACGCTCGCGCCCTGCTTGGCTTGCCAAATGAACATGTGAAGGTTGGTCCAAACTACAATACGGACTACAAAATCTTCGTTCAAAGCACAAGCAACAACCGCAACCTAATGCCTGGCACGCAACTGCTAGTACTCAGCTAATGGCTCGTAAGGGCTTTTGGGGTAAGTTTGATGACCTTATGGATTCGCTTCCAGAGGTCATCAACGACGCCTCTATAAATACTATTGGAGATAATAACACTGTTTACACTAGCAACTCTACTGTAAAGCAAGTGTCGTTTGGTGGCTCTAGCAAATCGACCATCAAACAAGGCGGTAACACGATTGTCATTTCTACCAAGAAAGGCAAGACAACCGTTACCGTCAACGGCAAGGAATATGTCGAAAAACAGCCCCCACAAGGCGACCAAAAATAAAAAGGTACTTATGCCCGTCTTTTGCGCTAGAACGCGTTAGAGAGGCTCTCACGAGGTCACAATGGCATATACGACAGACGAAATAGACCACATAACTGCTGACGAGCGAAAAGCACTTGTAGGATTCTGTGAAAGCTGTGTTGATTTTATATATTTTACACGCGCTGATGATTACGACTTTTTCAACAATCCTCACACACATGAATGCGGAAGCAAATATAGTTGCCGTGTTGGTTATCAAGTAACAAGCCAACGAACTTACGATAGTTCAAAGGCGAAAAAACTCATTGCAGAGTTTAAGAAAATATCGCAAAAACGCTTGCGCTAACACGTTTCATTCTGTATAATAGTAATAGAGGAAAAACCTCGTAAACTAAAAAGAATGGAGTAAGTCAATGAGCTTATCGAACCAATCAACATCAACTAATCCTGTCAAACATTTTTTGCGGGTAAAAAGCGGTAGCGTTAACTACTACGACAAGGAACAATCGAAGAACATCGACGTTCCAACACCTTTGTCGTTCGTAGTGCTGGACCAGCTAGCAACAGTCAAAGGCTGGAGCGATGCAGACCAGAACGGCTATTATAGTAACGAGGTCAAGTCTGTCGGAACAGACCCAATCACCGTTCGCACAAAGAACGGCGTGAAGGCGTCTGGTATCTGGAAAGACATTAAAGGCAACTCAGCTGTTGCAGGCGCGAAGTTTAACGCTTCTGTCTACATCGCAGCACAGGGTCGTGAAGGACTAGAAATCCAGAACATTGCGTTCTCTGGTGCTAGTTTGAACGCTTGGATTGAGTTTGTCAACGCTAATAAGGGTGTCACCCGTGGTAAGAACAAAGTTGTTATCGCTGGGTTTGACGACGCTAAGAAGGGTGCTGTGAAATATCAGGTTCCACGCTTCGAGGTGGCAGACATCACCGACGAGGAGCTTGCACAAGCTACTAAGTTGGACGAGGAGTTGCAAGAATACTTGGACGGCTATTTCAATAACCGCAAAAGCGAGGAAGTGCTAGAAGTAGCAGCAGTCGTGGAAGACGGCGAAGAAGTAGACCTTAGTGAGATTCCTTTTTAGGAGTCTCACATGCCTGTAGTTCTCATCATCGGACTGTTGGTCGCAGTCATAACTCTGGGAGCGGTTGTAGTCTCCCAGAGTAAGACCATTAAAAATTACGAACAAGAGCTTATTAAAAAAGCCAGAAAGAGTAAAAATGCAAAGTAAAAGTAGTGTGTCACGTTATGTTAAGTGGGGCGCGTTTGGCGCGTTAGTCCTTATCGGACTGGTTACATTATTAACTTCAATGGTCAGCGTAGACACTGGTAAAGTCGGTGTTGTCACGCAGTATGGTCAAGTGACTGGTCGAGAAATCGACAACGGTCTAGCATGGATTACACCTTGGGGCGTCCAAGATGTTACCGTGTACGATGTTAAGACTCAAAAGGTCGAAGCAACCGTACCAGCTTCCACCAAAGACCTACAGGACGTCAACGCCACTATCGTCCTTACTTATAACCTAAACCGTGGCAAGGTCAGCGAAGTCCACCGTGAAGTTGGTAAGAACTTCCAAGCTATCGAAATTGACCCACAGGTTCAGGAAGCGTTCAAAGCTGTTTCTGCAAAATACACCGCTAGCGAGTTGATTACCAACCGCGCAGAGGTGAAAGCAGAAGTGGTCAAGAACCTCAAAGACCGTGTTGAGAAGAACAACCGCTACGACATCCAAGACGTAGCAATCACGAACTTTGCGTTCAGCGCAGCGTTCAACCAAGCTATCGAGGCAGTTCAAATTGCCAACCAAAAGGTAGCACAGGCACAGCAAGAAGCAGCTCAGGCTAAGATTGACGCTGAAAAAACCGTCACTCAGGCACAGGCTCAGGCGGATGCTTACCGTCTACAACAGCAGGCTCTGACTCCAGAACTGTTGCAAAAACAGGCAATCGAGAA